>JACCDY010100393.1_pt1 | contig 32429 bp, 21 predicted proteins | sample 7446391 | NCBI WGS metagenome assembly JACCDY01 (sample SAMN15323451, study PRJNA562643) | freshwater metagenome | isolation source: river surface water | place: USA:Blue River Watershed | collected 2017-08-18 | reverse complement strand
TTTATTAAATATTTTATTTTTTGGTTGATTTAGATTTTTTTTGATCAGTTACAACAGATATTTTGGAATCAGATTTTGATTTAGTAGATTTATTAACTTTTTTAGATTTGTTTTTATTATCATCTTGTTCAGCAAGCTCTTCAAGAGATTCAATCCATTTATTGTATTGGTTCTCAAATACATTAAGTTCTCCAATCCACAAGTCTTGGATAGTAGTATTTCTATATAATTCTAGTTCTTCAGATTTTTCATTAAATTCTTTATTAAGTTCATCAATCTTTTCTTGAGTGAGTGAGAACAGAGGAAGATTAGTAATATAATCGTAAGAAGGTTTACCACCAAAACTGATAGATAGTTCCGGATATTTAAAATCAATTAAATCTTGTATAATTTCTGTCTTCTTACGTTTTTCAATAATCATTTTCTTTGATAAAATCTGTTCAATAAACTTCTTTCTGTATTTGAGGACAGCCATTTCGTTTTCAAGAACTTTAATATGATGTTTCTTTCTCTTATCATAAATATCTAATCTGATTTCAATATAGTCCTTAAGAATAGCATTTGGTGAACTATATTTGGTAATTATATTATTCTTGTACAGATGCATATTAGATACCTTGATAGGAGTAATAAGTTTAAGTCTCTTTTCAAGAGTTGATGATTTAATAAGTTTTTGTAATTCATTTTGTTTAAAATAAATTTTAATATCAATCTTAAAGTTTCCAGAATTATTTTCATAATCATGGATAAGTTGTTCTTTTTGAATTAAATCAGAAAGGAAATCTATATAGTCTTGAGTCCATGTACCAATAGGTAATTCAGTAACATGAACTGTAGTTTCATTAATAATTTTAACTTTTCCAATAGAATTATAAGTAGAATCATTAATTTTATCAATCGAACCAATAAATCCTCTAAACCAAGGGGTTAATTCATCCAACTTATTAAAGTCTGTTCCTTTAAGATATTTTTTGATGTTTGAAATAATATCAAGAGGATTAAAAGGAGGTATCCAAGTACTAAAACCGGTACCAATACCTTCAGAACCATTAACCAAAATCATAGGAATAATAGGATAGTAAGTTTCTGGTTCTACAACATCACCTTCTTCAACATTATGTGTTAGAACAGGTTCATCTTTATTAATATATACATTACGAGTCAGATCAGCCAATTGGGTAAAGATATAACGTGCACTAGCTGCATCTTTTCCTCCCATACGTCTTGAACCAAAGTTACCAAGAGGTTTGAGAAGATTAATATTATTAGAACCGCAATAATCTTGAGCCATACCGACGATAGCACCTTGTAAACTCATTTCACCATGGTGATATCCAGTGTGTTCACTAATATAACCAGATAGTTGAGCTACTTTAATTTCTTCATTTTCTAGTCTTCTTTTAAATGCTCCGTATAAAATTTTACGTTGGGAGGGTTTTAGTCCATCACAAATATTAGGGATAGAACGAATATTATCTTCATGAGAGAAATGGATTAGATCCTTGTTGATAAATTCATCAAATGTGACTTTCTTTTTATCAAACTCAATAATATTATCAGAATCGAACTTTCTAACCCATTCTTTACGATCATTAGAACGTTGTTTAGCAAAAGCAAGTGTAAGTGCTTGATATGATGGTTCAGATTTATCAGCATTTATTTCTGATTCAGCATCATCAGATCCAGATTTTCCTGATTTAGAAGATTTATTTGATTCTTCATCATCAGAGTCATCATTTTTTTTCTTTTTAACCAATTTATTTGTATCAAGTGACCATACATAATTAATTAAGCGTTTTTCCAAGTCAGTAAATGATTCTTTAGCTTCTTTTGCAGTAGAAGTACCCAAACCCTTGAAATATTTGATTTGATAATTCTTATATGAATCACCAATTTTTTCAGACCATTTTTTATAATCTGATAGTGTATAAAATATTTCAGGATTTGCTTTTTTAGTATCAGATTTTTTATACACCTTAATAATAGGAGTAGCAATAGATTGAACGAATCCTTCAATTTTAAGAAGACTTGGCCAAAAGTAGTGGAAAAAATTCATCAATAGACCTTTAATATGAGAACCATCAACATCTTGATCGGTTAAAATAATTATACCCCCGTATCTTAACTTTTTCGTATCTGGATAAGTTTGATTTTGTTTTAGTCCAAGAATACGTTTAAGATTTTTAATTTCTTCATTTTCAAGTAGTTGTTTTGGGGTTGCTTCTCTAACATTAAGTAATTTACCCTTAAGTGGAAATACACCGTATAAATCTCTTCCAATAACTTCTAATCCTGAAATGGCAAAAGATTTAGCTGAATCTCCTTCTGTTAAAATTAGTCTGCATTCATTTGACCGTTTAGAACCAGCAAGCCTGGCATCATCAAGTTTAGTTAAATCTTTAAGATTATCATTTTTTTTTCCATCAGATTTTTCCAGTTCTGCCATTTGTTTAACAGAAGCAATTTGAACTAGTTCATCAACAAGACCTGTTTTACAAATTCGCTGAATAAATTTATCATCAAGCTCACATTTGATATTAAATGCAGATGATTTTGTTGTAAGATTTTCTTTAGATTGTGAACTAAATGAAGGATCTTCAATTGTAGAATTTACAAATACAGTAAGATTATCCTTGATTTGTGAAGGCTTAATTTTAAGTGTTTTGTGTTTTTCCAAAATGGTTTGAGTAACTTTATCAACAATTTGATTCATAACCATGTTTAGATGTGTACCACCTTGAAATGTACTAATTTTATTAACAAATGACATATGTTGAAATCCAGAGTTAGGATCAAATACTACACCAACTGACCATCTAGGATTAAATTCTTGATATATAACATTAATAGATTCATCAGAATAATACATTCGGATATAATCTTCAAATGATTTAATATCTAGTAGTTTATCATTAAGATATACTTTAACAGTAGAATTAGTAGTACCAGCAATATCATAAACACGTCGTTTCATAAGATTTGCCATATCTGAAGTAAGTTTCTTAAGACCAAATCTTTTGTAATCAGGTTTAAATGTAATTTTTGTATAGGATTCAACATTTTTTCCAATATCAGTAATAATAGGTTCTTCTTTATCAAACATATTATTCGAAAACTTTTGATAATATTTTTTCTTTTTGATAGGATCAACAATTTCAACTTCAAATGTCTCTGAATAAATTGAAACTAATTTGGCTCCCAATCCATTTTTACCCCCTACAATCTTTCCTTTTTGGTCATAATTTCCTGATGTAAGAAGATTACCAAAAATAAGTTCTGGAACATAAATATTATATTCTTTGTGTAATTCGATAGGAATAGTTGAACCATTATTATATACTGAAATAATTCCAGTTTCTTTATCAATAGATACTTTGATAACATTACATTTATCATCTCGCACAGTATTATCTGCAGCATTTACTAGAATTTCGTCATAAATTTTAAATAGACCCAACACAATGTTAGAATCTTTTCTAATTATTTTATCTTCTTCCTCATCATATGTATAGATATTAATAGAATCACATTGGACTGAACCAATATATGTATCTGGTAAATCTAATATATGTTGATGAAGTGATTTCTTTTTATATTGTTCCTCAATAGTAGGGGTAGATTTTGTACTCTTTTTGGAACTTTTAGATTCAGTTTTTGAAGTCATATAATAATTAGAAATTGTATATTTATTAAATCTTTAAATTGTTTTAATCAATTTTTTTAATATTAAATAATTATATTATATAATGAACTTATTATTATAATAAATGTATATATCTGGACCCAAAAAGTATATACTTTTTGCCTTGGTTTATATATAAACCAAGGTTACAGGCCTAATTGAAAAGTTATATCTTTATCAATTAGGTATATATATTATATATAAATTTGCGTTAAAAATATAAATATAATAGAGATTATATGAGTAGTCAAATATCAGAGGATTTAACAACAAATGTTAAATTTGTAGAAGCACATGTAGGTGGTAATTTAAATGATAATGAAGAATCGTTTATAAATCAAAAAAAGGTAATAAATGATTCAACAAATGATTATATAAGATTATTAAATTATCAAAATAAATTAGACAGGACAAAAGATCAAAATGATAATTATGTGGAACAATTATATGTGGAATTAAATACAAATCCGTACAGATTAAATACTTTACCAACAACTGTAGGAGGTATTAATTATTCTAATCCTATAGTTTATCCAAAAGAATATGATCCTTATTTTGAATATTTAGCTTCAAAAAAATTAGGAGGATTAAATACGAGAGTAGTTTTAAAAAAAACTGTGGTAAATGTAGATTCAGCAAATCGTGTTTCACAAACAACACTGAATGTTTCAAATTATTTAAAATTAGAACCAAATTCAATATGTTTTGTTCCAAATTCAAATAAATTCAGAATTTATATAAATAAAGCAAATGAAAAATATCAATCTGGAGATAAAATAATTTTGCGTGGATTTAAGTTTTATAAATCAACATTCAAATCATTAAATTTTTATTTTAAAGATAGAACAAATATAGTAGTATTGGATTTGAAACCCAATTTTGATTTTACAATTCCATATTATGATGTATTAATTTCAATAAAAGGAGTTAATTATGAAGGAAAAGATTTTTATCAAAACATTCCATTAAATTTAATTAATCAAACTCAAAAAGTGGATATTTACAAATTAAATAATGATTATAGATTACAATTTACTTTACCTATAACATTTTATACAGAAAATGATTTAGCTCAAACATTAATTTCTGATTGCGAAATAACTTTTTTAAATATAGGTAATTATCCAATAAGTTTGATTAACGCAAATTTACCATTAAATGAATATTATTTAACACCATATCATTTAATCACAGATGTTACAACAGATTATATAGAATTACGATTAATAAATGATATATCGGTAAATAAAAATATTAATTTATCCGGAACATGGACTAATAATAATTTTTATACAGGTTCTGATGTAGAAATTGGTACAATTACTGGAGTTAATGTTGGTTATCCTAATGTAAGTAGTTTTAAAATATTTTTGGATAAAAATGTTAATAATGTTGCATCAATTTCGGTAATTAGTTCTGAAATACCAAACATTCTTAAAAATGTAAATGCTGAATTTGATTTTAAAAAGGGATTTAGTAGTTTAACAAATAACTTATATATTCCTACACCAAATAATAAATTATATTGGGATAATTTACTAGACACAAATACCTATTCAATTTCTATACCAACTGGTTATTATACAATACCACAATTACAAATTTTAATTACCAAATTAATGAATGAAACACCAAGAATTACTGTTAATGATAAAAATATTTCTACTTATAATGAATTTGAAGTTAATTTGAATGAGAGTTCAAATATATCCACATTTAAAAGCTATAACAAATATATATTACCAAATTGTCTAGTAGGATATACACAATTGGATAATTCTGAATTAATTAATCCTAAAGGTAATTCTTATAATATTAAAATAAATCATCCAGATCATAATTTACGAGAAGGAGATAGAATTTTTATTTTTGATAGTAAGGATTATTTTACAATAAATAGAATTTACATAAATGATTCAGATGGACATTTAATTACAAGAATTATTAATAATGATTTTTATGAAATAAAATTATCAAATATTAATCCAATTGATGATGTAGGAGATACTAAAGGTGGTTATGCTATTTACATCAAAACATTTAATTCATTTAGATTAAGATTTGATTTTGAAGATACAATTGGTTCTATTATAGGATTTAGATATGTGGGTAATCCAACATCTATTACAGAATATTCTGGTATTAAAACCAATTATATTATTAATAATTTATTACCTTATGTCTATGATATAAGTAAAATTCTTATTGCAAATAATCAGCTTAGTCAATATCAAATTTTTAATGATTTTGAAAATAATTCTAACAGATATTTACTTTTACAATGTACAAATTTTAATTTGAACCAAAATCCAAATGGACCACCTTATTTTTATAAATTTTTAATGAGTGGTGCTCCCAATACAATTATTTATAACTCTTTTGTTAATGCACCTATATATCTTAATCCACCAATTAGATTTTTATCCGAATTAGAATTTACATTTATTGATCCAAATGGTAATCAAGTTAATTTTTACAATAGAAATTATTCACTAACTATTGAAATTACCTCAATCGATAATTCACCTGAAAATACAAATATTAATACATTTACTGCAAGACTTTAATTTTTTATAAAAAATATATTATTATATTTTTTATCTAAATATATTATCTAAAAATATTATCTAAATATGTTATCTAGTTATCAAGTAAATTATAAATTTCAATTAATAACCCAATCTTCTTCATATTAACTAATAATTTAACCATTTCGATATAAGCATGTGTGGATAAATTATCTGATATTTCTGTATAAAAATCAATAAATGTCACGATTTCATTTAATTGTTCTCCTTCTAATTCCAGAGTTAAACCAAAAGTTGTAAATATACTTTTAACCAATCTTGTTTTAATAATATCTAAATTAACTTCTTTATCAGGATTTGTAGTTCCCAGTTTTTGATTCATACTTGATGCCAAATAATTTCTAACCAGACCAAATAATTTATCATGAATTGTAGAATAATTTGCAGCAATATCTGTATTTAATTCTTTAATAACTGTACTTGAGTAGTTATTTTGAATATATTCAATTAGTAATTTAGTTATTTCTTCTGCCATTACATTAATTATATTAATTTTAATTATCGATAACATTGAATAGTTAACTGTATTATATTCAGCATCTTCATATTTGTCCAAGTCATTATATTCCCCATACAATTTATCAATAATTTTATTATAATAATTACTTAGCGTAGCCAAATTATTTTTAGCAGTAATAATATTTGGTTTGAGTCCTATCAAACATATTTGTGAATCACTAATTGTTTTGTTATCTGGCGTTGAATTTACAACTTTATTATTAAGTATTTTGATAACGTCCAAATAATTTAATATTATTTCCTGAACCATTTCATTATATTTTTCATAATCTATTGAATTATTATTATTAATTAGTAAATTTGAATACCTATTAATCTTAGACTGAATATCGTATTTTAATGAACTTATCTTAGTTGTGCCTCCTTGTTTTATTTTTTCTAATTCACCTTCTTTGATAGAAATTTTTTGTGTTAAATCTGCAATTAGAGATTGTGTGTTTTTAATTAAATTAGATGCATTTTGTGCATTTTTTAATTGTTCTATTTTATTTTTAAGATCACAAATTTCATCCTCCAATCCTTTTTCTAATTCTTGTCTTATTTTATTATTTATATTTGATATATTTGATTCAGTTAACTCTTTTTCATTTTCTGAATCAAAAGTATTAATTAAAAGATTTTCTTTTTCAGGATTAATACTTAATATTTTATTTATTTTAATTTTATCATCAATAGTCCATCCATTAGGGAAACCTATCATTTTAATCCAAATAAATTCATTAAACATATATATACACATTTTAAGTAATTCACTAACAATATTTTGTTCACTATCAATACTTAGTCCTTGATATTTTTCTTTTTTATTTTCATTAATTTCGTTTAGTAATACTTCGGAATATTGTTTAATTCTCAAGTCAATATTGCTTACATAATCATTTTGAATAGATTTAATTAAATTTATAGTGTATTCAAGTGAATTTTCACCACGAGAATTTTTATAACTCTTAAGTTCTTTGTCGAACCCGATAATTTTTTTAATACCATAAATATTGTATTGTGAGATTAATTTATTTAATATTGTGTTCCCATTAATATCTTCAATTCTCATGTTCATCTTGATTACTTTATCAACCATATTCATATCTACACATTTATCATCTATTATCTTAATATAATTTGGTTTTGAAAATAATGCTTGTGAATCAACATTATCAATCATTGTGGGTAAAATATTATCTAATATTTTTGATTTCTTTTTAATTATACCTTCTAGTTCTTCTTGTGTATTAAATTCAATATCAGGATATTCAATTTTAAATTTACCAGTACCTCTAATAATATCATCAAAATATTTTTTACATATATCTTTTAATTCAATATTCGTATTTGATTTTATAATCATATTTATTAATTGTTGAACAATATCAAAAATAATTGAATCTTTAATTTCTAAGTTTGTTTCAATTTGCTCAAAAATTATTCTGCTATTATTTTTATCTTCTTTGTCTAATAAATTATTTTCAACAGCTTCTTGTAAACCTGTAAAATAATCTATACCATTGTTTTTTATTACATCTGCAATCTTTATTACCAGTGAGTTCATTAGTTCTTTTGAATTTAATAATGATATTAATGCCAAACTGCTTATATTTAAATCAGTGCTAATTGGAAAATCTTCATCAGTTGCTAGATAAAGATTTTGATATGGGGCTGAATCATCAATTTGCATATTAAATAAACTATCATCGTTTACAAAATATAATGAATTATAATCTTTCTTTTGATCTATATAATTTTCGAATCTTGCCTTTTCTTGAGGATTTCTCATACTATTTATATTAGGAATAAATGGATAACCAAATTTGTATGGATAACCAAATTTTCTTGTAATAATATTGTAAATACTTGGAATTCTACCAGAACTTAAATTATTGTCGTCTTTAATAGTAATAAAATTAAATTTAAATTCACCAATTAGTAAGGGATACTTAATAAACATGGTATTCTTTGTTACACAATCCCATGTTAAATTTTTTCTTTTTGTATAATGGCTATCTAACCTAAACATTTCAAAATTGTTAATACTGCTAGATAATTCTTGTATATTAAAAATAATATTATAGTTATAAGGATAATAATATGGATAAAGTTCAGTGATTATTTTTTTCATATCAATATTGTTGCTAGGATTTTGAATATCACTTCCTAAAATATATTTTTCTTTAAAATCAATAAATTTATTTGGAAAACCTGCTTTAAAATCTACATCTATTTTATTAAAATAAAAATTACTAATTGATTTGTCTTCATTATCTTTTAACATAAGAATAAAATTTTTAAGATATACTAGAGATTGAGTTTTATTGAAGTTATCTCTTAATTCATTAATATTACTAAGTAATTTAAGTACACTTTCATAAATTTTTTCAAAATCTTCCAAGTATTTTTTATCTTTGCGATAAGAAAATAAATCTTTTATAGATTGTTCAACATCTTCCAATATAAACTCAAAACTTTCTTTAAAAACATTTTTAGAAAAATCACTTTTATTAGGATCAGAAATTATATTAACAAATAATGTTTTTAATTTACTATATTCAATTTCGAGAGTTGCTAAATCAAATTTATTAAGAATATCATAAAGTAATCCAAGATTTATTAATCCAGACAATAATATATGGTGTACTTGGTTTAGTAATTCAACATTAATATAAATTCCTATTGGTTGTAAGTTATCCGGATTGTTAATATTTGTTGGTATTATTGTTTCAACAAGTTCAAAACATTTTATAATATAATTAAAAATAAAAGATATATTTCCATATTTATTTACCCTGTTAAAATCACTTAATTTTAGTTTATTAATTTCTGGTCCAAATCCTTTGGGATAATTATTTTCTAATACTTTTTTAATCAGATATGTTCTTTTAATTTTATCATGTTGTTCAAAATCATCATAATCATATGTACCCTCAGCTAATAATTCATTTAATATTTGATTCTTTTCTTCTAATAAATCAATTAGTGTCATATAATTAGGTCTTGGTATATCAATATCACATGAATTTATTGCTGGATTATTTCTTGGTTGTATTTGATTAATAAAATTAGCTTCAAATTCTGATAATTGTCTTTGTAATTCAGTCATATTTGGAGTTCCACATCTTGGAATTGGTGTTTTGCCTGTGCATCTAAAATAGTTATTAGTTTTTACAATATTATTTAAATCTGAAAGAATAAATGTATCAGTTAGTATTTTATTATCTGTTTCATTTTTAATTAAATTTAAAATTCTATCAATGTTAACTTGATTTAATTCTTTATTGATTTTTTCATTAGTGTTTAATTTTTTGGGAAATTTTGATAATAAAACCTCAGAATTAAATGAGAAAATAGGATTTAGACCTTGATAGTTTATTTGAAATTGTTCATTATTAAGTTTTAATAATTGCATATTTTTTAATTTTTGTTCATCAGCCCATTTTAAATTCCAATTTAAATATTTAGTTTCATCGTAAAATGTTAAACCCAATGTTTGTATATCTATTCTTGAATAGTCAAAATAAATTTTTTCGTTATATCCATTATTTTCAACTGTCAAGTCTTCTTTTATAAACTTTAATATATCTGCACAATATTTATCATTTAATACATTACCAGCAACATTATAAATTAACATTTTATTAGTAAATTTAAATTCATTACCAAGTATATTAGTTGATTGTTGTTCATTAAATGTACCGTCATTAATTATACCATTATTAATCCATGTATTTTCACAAAATAGTGAATTATCAATATTAAAAGTATTACCTCTACCACTATATAATATATTTAAAATTGGAATACCTGAATCAGATAAATATTTTGTGTTATCAGGATTTAAATCATATGAATCACATGTATTGCCTATTCTACCTGGATTACCACGATTAACTCTTAAATCTGTTTCATAATCATAAAATTTAAATATAGGTGCTATATATTCATTTAAACGATTTAATTCAGGAAAATATATATTAGTAGGTATATCAATTCTATTACCATAAGGTCTTAATGGTGAAAAACATAAATAAAATAAATAATAGGATGATTTAAAAATTTTATCAATTGTTAAATAATTATTATTATATGCAGATTCTACTAATTTATAAGATTTTGTATTGATTTCTATATCAATATTTTTTAGTACTCTATTAATATTATCTTGATTTACTTTACTTTGTTGATTTATCTTTTCTAATAAATCATCGAAATTATTATCATATTCAAGTAAATTAAAATCATCATATAATCCTTTTGTATCATTTTCTAATCCTTGAATATTTTCTTTGACTAATTCATTTAAATTGCTTGGCAAATTTTTTTCCGATGTTATTTTCTTAAAAATATTTAAAAAATCTTTATTTTTTTCACTAAACATATTGTAGATATTTTTTTCATTAAAATATTTATTAGCTTCAATAAGTTTTTTAATAAAATTTATTAAGATATCTATTTCTGGACCTTTTAAATCAACTAATATTTTTGCCATTAATATACTTTTTATAATATCACTGGTTTTATTAAATTCAGGAGATTTACTAATATTTTTAAGTTTATTCAATGGATCATATAATTTATCTTTACAATCCATAATAAATTTGTTAACAAATATATGAATAGGAGCATTTCCATCATTATCAATTAATTTTTTATCACATCCAATTGAAATTAAATATTCAATAATAGATGTATAACCTTTTTCAGATGCATAATGAAGAGCATTTCTATTGTACTCATCCATAGCATTAATCGAAACATTTTTATTAACTAACTCTTTAATTAAACTTAATTTGTTAGTTTCAGAAATTCCACTTTCATTATTAATAACCGCATGTATTAAAGTCTTACCTTCCTTATTTCTAAAATTAAGTACTTCACCACTATTAATCACTTCTAATATTTCTGGATATTCAGATGTAATAAACTTACCAAATATATCATCTATTTTGGGTAAGTTTTTATTATATACTTGGGGAACACTTTTTGGATATTTCGGTAAAAAAGTAGGATTTTGTCTTATATTGGGTTTTCTTTCCATAATATAAATTTACTAGATATTTTTTTATAAACATAAATTTAATTTTATAAAAACTAAAAAACTAAAAATTTAGAATACTAACTATATTTTCATTTTACATTGATTTATTTTTGACCACATGATTTGCAATTCATGGTTACACCAGATTTTTGTAAAGGAGTTTCAGTTAATCTGTAATCAGCATATTGTGGGCATTTAAGATCATTAGGTAATACTTGTTTTTGGAATAATAAATTTGCTTTCATTCTTTCTTGGGAGAAATCTCTGGGATCCATTCTTAAAGGATAATTATGAACACAAGCATTATTCCAACATGAATCATTTTTTCTCAAGTATGACCATTCTGCATCCATCATTTTGGTAGCATTAAGTTGTAAGAATAATCTATAATCATCGTCTCTAGTAATACCATTTACATACTTGATGTATTCATTGATACAAGTATCAGTTTTATAATTTGTTGTGAATCTCCCATCGTTCATTTTGGGAGGACAATTTACATAATAGTTATCCATTTGTATTATATATATTATTGATTTATAAAAAAATAATATACTTTATATAAAAAATTTATAATTATTTTTTACTCTATATCCATGATTTTTTGTTTTTTCTTACCAAAATTTATAACATTAAGTATTTCAGGTCCTAAAATATTAATATCTTGACCACTCGATTCATCAGATGATGTTGAGTTATCTGAATCACTAGATTTTGTTGAATTATTTGAATCATTTGAATTATCTGAATTATTTACAATTTGAATAATATCATTATCATTTACAAAATAGTCTTGTGAATTAGAATCTGATGACATTTTAGAATTAGAACTTGTATTATCTTCCATACTACTTAATTTATTAAATGAACTATTTTTAATAATATTGGAACTTTCATTTAAAATTTTAATAGCTGAGTTTGCTAATGGATTATTAGTATTTACACAATTAGTTTTAAAAAAATCTCCTGATAACTCTAATACTGTGCTTTTGTCAGAATCCTTTTTTAATTTAGTACTTGAACTTGATTTATTTGAACTTGATTTACTTGAACTTGATTTACTTGAACTTGATTTACTTGAACTTGATTTACTTGAACTTGATTTACTTGAACTTGATTTACTTGAACTTGATTTGTTTGATTCGTTTAAAGTTGATTTTTGACTATGACTAGTGCTATTTGTTATTGTGTTAGAAGTTCTTTCTTTATTTTTGTTATCAGTACTCATATAAAACATTTCTTTATCTTGATTTTTAACATTGCTAGGTTTGATAAAACAATTTTCTTTATTTAAATTTTGATTACTTTGAGAATTTTCAATTGAATTAAAAATTTGATTTTTTCCTCCTTCTTCAATATCTTCAACTCCTTCCATTCCTTCATCAAATTGATGAAATTGATTAATAATAGATTGATTATTCATTTTATTAACCTCGTTCATTTTATTTTGTAATGAATAAAGATCTCTAACTTTTTTATTACATTCATTAATTTTTTTATCAAGAGTTTCTTCAATTTGTTCTAATTTTTCATTTATATCATCACATTCATCTTCAATTTTTTGTGTTATATTATCTCTAATTTTTTCAAGATTTTTAGCCTGAACAGTATACAAGTTATAAATTAAATATATGGCTATACCTAATAATATTATAATTAATAAAATTTTAAAGTCTAACATCTATAATATAAAATTTGAAAAATATATATAAATTTAAACTTATATATAAAAATAATGATTTTAGAAAAAATTTATACTAATTTGGACACTAATTTAAACATATGTACTATATCCACATATAAAGTAATTATGTCTAAATTTATCAATAAATACATTGAAATTAATGAATCAAATTATAATGATAACAAAAAATTATACGAAGACGCAATTATATATGCTAAATATTATTTATATTATAAAACACAAAAATGTGTATATTCTGAAGAAATTATGGAAATAATATATAATGTTGAATATTATTTAGTTAAATAATTAAATAAATCATAAAAAAAAATTATATGAAAATTAATAAGCAGTAGGATTATTTAAAACATTTTTAATGTAATCAATATTAATTTGCATATCACCAGTAAATCTTCTTGCTTTATCAAAATCTTCAAGTGATGCAAAATTCATATAATCTTTACCATCTGTAATTTGGATAGGACAAGTGGTACAACTTTTGTTAGTTACACAAACTGGAGGGAAAGGATTAATAGGATACCAATTAGATGGTGAAATAAAAGTATAAGCTTTATTTATCATACCTTTATTAATTGGTCCAATATAGTTATAGTCTCCATATTTAAGTTCAGAATTTAATGATTCATAAGTTTTAGGTGCATCAGTAGAATAAGAATAAATATCATTATAATATTTTTCTCCATCTTTCAAATATCCTTTAACCAAGTCTTGGTTACCAATTGAAGCTCTAAATAAGTTAGTTTTTAAGGTATCTAATTCATCTAATTTTTGTAGCCCATTCTTTTGATATTGAACATAATTTTCATCAAATGATACACTTGGTCCTTGAATAGGATCACCTTTAGTTACTGTACCTGGAACTACTAGATCATTTAAGTTCATACTGGGAATTTTATTATCAATAAAATCTTTATTTTGATTTGTTAATAAACCTTTATATTCTTGTCCAATATCTTTTTCTAGTTTAGCAGTTTGTATTGGGTTAAGAGGTTGGTTAGCAGTTTGATTAGCAGTTTGTGTTGGGTTAAGAGGTTGGTTTGCAGGAAGTTCAGTTGGCATATTGGATTGTTGAACTGATTTATTTTGTATTAATGCAATATTTTTCTCAGCTTGTTCATCGATATAACTATCTAAAGTTGCTGATTCATTGGAAGGATAATCTTCAGTCTTAGGTGATTCAGATATAGGTTGTTCAACTTTAGGTTGTTCAACTTTAATAGGATTATTATTAGATATAGTATTATCAAAATTTTCAACATTACCAAAATTATCAGAACTTGGTTTAATTACTGCCTGAGTAACATTTTTAATATCTCTAGCTAAATCATCTAGAACTCCAAATTTTTCATTTGGTTCTTGTGAAGGTCCATTTTCTTTTTTTAAAGTATCTATTTCTTTCATAGGTTCTTTAACTTTTTCTACTTTACACTGATCACAATTTAAAGGATCAGATGCTTGATTATTAATAAATAGTATATTTTCGATTATTAAAACAGAGACAGCAATAATAGCTGCTAATAATATTGCTTCATATGGTCTTAAATTAATAACATACTTTAGAATTAAAAATACGATTAATAAAATTACTGCTATTTTTGCTAAATATTTAAAATTATTAAGACTATCAATTGAATTCATTTATATATATTTATATATATAAATCACAAATAAAAATTTATTGTATAATTAAAATATAATTTTTATTAATTACTTGTTATAAGTAACTGAATTATTTTAACAGTTGTCATAAATCCGACAATTAATAAAACTAGAGAAATAATTCTCTGATGTTCATTCATATTTATAAAAATTTTATTAAAATACAAATCATTATAAACATCATAGGCAATTACTGCCAAAAGTGCATTGTTAATTGAAGATTCAATAATTTGGTTTAGAGAACTTTTATTCGTAGTAGTAGTTGCATTAGTAAAAAAATACAATATAAATTGTATTATAAATACGAATAAGAACATGTATAATTTATAAGGAATTGCATTACTTCTATCTTCGAAATCAGGTAAAAATATCGATAAATAGAAAAATAATGCTATACCTGTTATGAATAATCTAATCAATATTGTCATTATTAATATAATATTATTAGAAAATAAGTTATAGATTTTATAATTTATTTTTTTGTTGTATTATATAAATTATTACTAATAATAGTACAATAATTATAAAAAATAAAAATAAAAAAGTAAAATAATATGGAAATATGTTTTCATAAATTTGACTAAATATCGGATATATAATATCTTTTTTCATATCATCATTTATTATATCCTCCTTTATTTTTATTAAAAATTTCTTTAACATTACATTTAGTTTACTATTTTTTTTGGAAGATTTATTATGTTTATTGGATTTATTGGATTTATTAGATTTATTAGATTTATTAGATTTATTAGATTTATTAGATTTATTAGATTTATCTTTTATTTTTCCCATAAGATTTTTAATAAAATTATTATTTATAAAAAATAATAAATTTGAACATTATAAAAACTATATTTTATTTATTTTTTAGAAGTTTTTTTTGCTTTGGTAGCAGTTTTAGTTGCTTTAGCTTTGGTAGCTTTTTTTTTAGGAGTTTCTGATTCGGTAGTTTCAGTAGTTTCACTAATAGTTAAATCAGCTAAGGTATCAGATTCATCTGCCTTAATTTTCTTTTCTTTTTTTTCTTTCTTTTCCTTCTTTTCAGGTTTATTGGATCTCTTTTCCTCTAAATGTTTTTGAATATTTTTTTCAATATCTTCAAGTGAAGGCATTTCATTTACCATATCAACAATTTGAGAATCACTCATCTTACTAATCATTAAAATCTTATCTAAACCACCTAATTGAGGGTTCTTTTCAGAAACTTGTCTGTAAATATAAGCTTTAATTAATTTAGCATTTCTTTCATCAGGTTTAATAGGTTCAGAATCTTTGACTAATTCACCTTTATTTAACATACTCATAATCATATCTAATACTTGTTCATGTAATTTATCTTTTTGACTTTGCATCATTCTTGATAATTCGTTAGTAGCACCACCTTCTTTTTCATCATAATATAAATCAGCATAATCTGAATTTAATGAATATTCCTTATCATCATTTGAGGTATATGAAGCAACTGAAGACATATCATCAGAATTTTCAATAACATTTCTATATCCCATTATTCTTTCTGATAATTTACCACCTGTTTGTTTTTCAGGTTCAGAATTCTTGCTTGAAATTCTTGAGATGGCTTGCATTAAAGCATCAGTATCAACTTCAGTATCGATTTTGTTTTCAGCAGTTTGTTGGGTTACTGGTGTTGGTTTAATAAAATTATCTCCTGGGTTTGCTTTCTTTTCGTAAGATTGTTTCATATCTTTTAAGAATTTATCAGTATCAGATTCTAATACAGGAGCAGTAGTTGTAGAAGCTCTAGTAGGTTTGCTCATAGGGATTTCACTAGTTTCACTGAATACAGCTTCGGCTTTAACAGGTTTAGTACCAGTCATATCTGCATCTAATTCTTTCATTAATTGTTTAACTTTAGCTGCTGTTTCAGGATTTAAAAAGTTGATTTCATCATTAGCACCAGGTTGAGCTGATACAACTTCAGCTAATAATACATCATCAGTATTGTTTCCAACAGTTCTATCAGGAACACCCATAACTTTACTGTTTGCAATTAATATTCTCCCATATTCATTAAGAGCATTTTCCATATTTTTCATAGGATTTCCATGGTATTCAGGAACAGAGTCAGAACCAACATCTCTTCTAAGTGAACCTAAATCTAAGCTAGTACCATCATTTCTATCAGACATTGATATTTGAGCTTGTCTAGCCATATTTCTAATATCTGAGTTAATTGTTTCTGAATCAACTGAAGATTCATTTCCTTCCTTAATATAATTACCATTTTTGTCTTTGATAGATTTATCAGCACCTTTATTATCTAATTTTTCAGCAGTACTTTCATCTCCATTCATCACAGCCAATAAAATAGGAGTGACTCCATTATTATTTTGAATGTTAATACAATCTGAAATTAAACTAGAATTAATTAATTTATCTATAGCTTTTTTGCATTGATCTCTAAATCTTCTTTCAATATCACTATTATTAGCACAAAGAATTAAATTATGTAATATGGTATTACCGTTACTGTCTTTGCACTTGCAACAACAATTGCCTTCATTTAAAATATATAAAGCTAATTCTACGTTTCCTTCATTAAATGCTTCAAGGCATTTGGTACAAGGACAATTACTTCCTCCTCTCATTTTAGGCATTATTTGAGACATGAAATCTGTTGAAGTAGCTGATAAATCAGAAAATAATATTCTATTTGAATAATTACCTTTTAAATTTGTAGTGTTCTGATTTTTTGAAAAAATAGACTTATTCATTTATAATATAAGTATATATATAATTTTTTTTCAGAATAAATATTTTATATATAGAATATATAATCTATAATGCCCAAAGACATAAGATTTCTTTTAGTATTCTTAATTATTGCGCTTGCTGCTCTTGTTTGGTTACAAAGCCAAAATTGTAATGCTATCCCTAATGAAGGAGCATTAATGGATAATGCTATGATGGAAGAAGAACAGATGCCTAATATGTCATCTGAAGAAGTAGCTATGAGAAAAATGAGAAGAATTAAAAAACAAGAAGCTGCTAAACAATCTACTGCATCAATGGTTGATTCTATTCTTAAATCAGATAAATCAGCAAAGATTGACCAAATTATGAAACAAGTTGGCTCATCTGATATGTCATCACAAGGTAGTGGTTTTACTAACCCTATGATTCAAGATGTTAATAACGATAGAAACTCAATGAGTTCTGATCAAGCTGCTCTCCAAGAATTAATCAGAGAGGTTAATACTGGTAATGATTTATTAATTGATTCTCCTCAAGCTAAAGTTTACAGAGACAAAGCCAGAAGTATCGATGCTGCTCCTGAAGGTACCTACAGAAAGATTTCATACAAAGATTCTAAATACAGACAAGATTTTGATAATGATGGAAGTCCTTCACAAGAAAGTCAAGATGAACTTAATAGTTTGTATGATGATGCTCTTGTATTTAGAAATAATGAATACACTCAAAATACTAACTTTACTGGTTATTCATCAGGCAATCAATCATATGGTGATGCTAATCTCAAAGATTTCACACCTAAAGGTAAACAAACCCAACAAGAAAAGGTTATGTCCTTATACAACTCTAATGAATATTTACCTAACAATGATTTATTAGATAACAAATTAACCAAAGGTTTCCAAATCTTAGAAAATCCTGTATCAGTTTCAAACCCTAACTTAATCCCTGTACTTAAATCCATTCCTGTATCATCTGTATTAGGTTCAAAGAGAAACTCAACATGGGATTTAAGAGCTGAACCTCCTTGTCCTAAGACTGTTGTTTCACCTTTCCTCAACTCCTCTATTATGCCAGATATTTATGCTACCCAAAGAGGTTGTCTATAAATTTACTAAAAATACTGATTTTATTTACTATATATTATGGTATTTGTTTGATATTTATAGTATAAAAATTGATTTTTTTTCTTAAAAACTATTGTATTATAGTTTTAAATATATATTATTATATAATAAAACCACTCTAATATGGATATAAATAAATTTATTGAAGATAACCTTGATGAACTAATTGAAGATCCTGATGGATTTTTACACAAAGCTTTAACAATTAATAATTCTAGTTCTAATCCTGAAAATGAAGATGATCAAGAAGATGATTTTGTAAGTGAATTACACCAAAATTATTTTGATAAAACTATTGGAAAAAATTTAGAACAAATATCTGGAAATATAATTAAAATACCTAATACTAATACAAATAAAAAATTAAACAAAATTATTGAAACTGATGAAAACACAGATAATATACATATTCAATCAGACAATGAATCAAATAAATCTACTAAATCAGATGAGTCAGATAATGAATCTGAAGAATCATATGATTTAAATGGCAGGTTTATTGAACCAGAAAACATTGATAATAAAGACAAAGATAATGAACAAGAAAATATAGAATCTAATAATCCAGATTCTGATACTGACACAAAATTTTATTTTGGTTTAATGAATATATTTATGAAATATTACAATGAAAAATTTGAAAAACAACATAACTTTTTTTCTGGAATTAAAGATTTTCAAAAAGATACTTCAAATCCAATGGAACTATTTTTTGATGCAATTATTGAGTTTAAGATGTTAAAAGAAAATATTGTTAATGGGTTACCAGAAAATGATGAAGTAAGGGATTCTGATGATTCAATTACTACTATGGCTATGAAGTTTTATTTTAATAGTGGTCAAAAACAAAAAATTACTAATCTATTTGAAATGTGGGAAGGTCAAATATATTGTTTAGAATATGGCCCTAGTAAAATAATTTCACCCTCTCTAATAGTATGTCTAAATTATATTATGGTTAATGAACTTGTTAATAATGAATGGACAATATTTAATTTGAAAAATAATTAAATAAAAATTTATTATTTTTTATAAAAAATTTAAAAAATATTTAATATATATAAATATATCTAAATATAAAATGTCAGTAGAGAAAAATATGTTTAAAAAAATGCAACAGGATATTAAAAATTCTAATCCCAAAATAGTTAATAGTAATGATGATTTATCTAATATTAAGAAAAATTTTAATCCTAAATATTCTGAAGATTTATCTGATTCAGACGATGATTTATCATCTTATAAACTAAGACATAGGGATATTGTAAATAAAATAACAACTAAAGCTGATACTAAACCTGATACTAAACCATCTAAATCAAGTAAAAATAAAGATGAAGATATTCAAGTTAAACCTGTTAAAAAAAATAAAAATCTTACAGAAGAAATAGAAGAATTAGCAAACGAATTAGATTCATCAAAAAATAGCAGCAAGCAAAGTGCTAAAAAGAATAAAAAGAAAGAAGAATCTGATAATGAATCCGATACTAGTTCTGGTTCAGATGATGAATCAGGTGAAGAAGAAGATGTTGAATATGAATATACTGAAGAATTAGCTGATAAAGTTAAATTATATGTTAAAAATGATGATAGAATCAGAGAACTACAAACTGAATTAAGAAAATTAAATCAATTAAAAAAAGCAGCTGAACTCGAAATCTTAAAACATTTAGAAAGATTGGGAGAGACAAATATTAATATTACTGGTGGTAAACTAAGAATTAATCAATATGAATCTAAAGATAGTCTTAAGGAAGATTTGGTTAAAGAAGCACTTGAAGAAAAACTAAAAGACCCCAGTGCAGTTGAAAAAATCTTTGAAAAAATTAATGAAAAACGTGAAGCTGGTCGTAAAATACAAATATCACTTAAAAGAACTTTCGAAAGAGGAGGTGGTAAGAAAAAGTAAATTATTAATTATATATAATTTATTAAGATTGTGTTAAAAATAATTTTGTATTAAAAATAATTTTATATTAAAAATAATTTTGTATTAAAAATAATTTTATATTAAAAATATTTTTAAATAAAAAAGTCCTTATATTTAAGGACTATTAATTACCAAAGTGTTTAAAGGGTTTAACATAGGTACTCTGAGATTAACACCAAAAGGAGCAAATCCTGAAGTAAATGTAGGTAATACGACATTGGGAACTCCATAAATAGTAGGATAATAAGTGATGGTCCAGCCTTTGTTGTTTAAATATGAACCTTTACCAGAAGGAAAAGATAAATATTCACCTGATTCAGATGAAGATGATGAACTTGAATCATCATCAAACTTTCTTCTACCACCTTCTTGTTTAATATCTTCTAATAATTCCTTTTCATTAACTTTACCCTTGTATTTATTGATTGTATATTTAACTTTTTCATTTTCCATTGATTCTTTAACTTTGTAGTGATATAATTTATTGGACTTGGTATCTTGGATACTAAAGAAAAATTCAGGACTATAGTTTTTGATATTTGATGATAATTTACCCCAAATAGCTTCAGCAGCACTTCCAGGGGTTTTTTCTTTAGAGACTAACTCTTTACCAGGGAGATGAGGGTTTAATAAAATATAACTCATGTTTTTATATATAATTATATATATTAAAAAAAAATTGATTTATAATTTAAATTTTACTATATAATAAATAATAAAAGATGAATCCTCTATTTTCAAAAAGAATCCTATACTTACAGACTGGTTATGTTATACCCTTTAAAACTCTGACTGAAGTTCTATCAAATGTACTTACGGAAACAACTTGGGTATTTACACCACCAGACCCAAAGGATCCTGAAAAGTTTGCAGGTCTCGAAATTGCTACTGCTGATACATCAAGAACTATATTTATTAAAGTAAGACTAGATGCTAATGAATTTGATCCTTATTATTGTAAATATGAAAGACTAGAACTTGGTATAAGTTTACAAAATCTTTATAAATTACTTAAATCAGTTGATAAAGATGATATTATGTCATTTTATGTTGAAGAAAATGATAGACAAAATCTAATAATTGAAATTGAAAACAAAGAAAAAAAATGCAAAACATTTTATAAACTTAAATTGATGGATCTGGATCAACCCCCTAAGAAAACTGCTAAAATTGAATTTGATATTAAAATCACAATGCCCAGTACCGAGTTCCATAAGTTATGTAGAGAAATGTACAATATTGCTGAATATGTTGATATCAAATGCACAAGTAAAAATATAATATTTACATGTAAAGGTGATTGTGCAGAAAGAAGTTCGATTTATAAATCTGAAGAAGGTGGTTTAAATATTTCAAATGAAAACAAAAAGAATCATAATATTGTTCAAGGTATTTATGAACTAAAAAATATTGTACTATTTACCAAATGTGCAAATCTATGTAATGATATCGAAATCTTTATGAAAAATGATTTTGCTCTTACAGTAGTTTATAGTATTGCTACATTAGGTACTATCACTATTGCTCTTTCTCCTGTAAAGGAAGAAAATATTAAAAATATTTCATATTCATATTCTGATGATGAAGATGAATTAGAAATTATTGGTGGAGGTGCAAATATCCTTAATGAAAAGGACAAGTAAATTATAAATAATATATTTTTTATTAAATAAATTTTTTATTAAATAAATTTTTTTATCTTCAAGTAATTAATTTGAATTACTTTATTAAATAATTTAAAAATTAGTATCTTTGGTACCACCATCATATGGTTTTGCATGACCTTTTTCAATCATTAGTTCACTAATATCTTTGTTTTCATAGTATATACGAGCTAATGGTCTACCATATTTATCATTTTGCATAAATTCACAGATTATAATTTTATTTAATATCAACCCAGATAAAAAATCTTTTGCCTCGCGAGCTTTTCTAATATGTTCTTCACGATTAGGTAGACTTTTACTTGGTTTCATTTCTGGTGTATCTATTCTATAAATCCTAATTCTTATTTCATAATAATTAATTGTTGAATGGTTAGTACAGGAATTTAAATTTACATACAAATCTTTTTGTTCAATTGATTTTTCTGATGATTCAAACTCATAATGAGACACATGAATTGGTACTATAACTGTGATAGTGTCGCCATCATAAACTGATTTAACATAATATTTGCCTTTGATACCGTCTAAATTAAATTTTTTTGTATTTAAATTATCTATGTTTTTTGACACTAGATATGGATTTAGGTTATCAGTTGTTATATTTGGTGTAAAACAACACAGTAAATTAAAAAATATTTTTTTTATGTCCATATTAAGAGGTACAATATGTAAATAAGCTATATACTTATTTATATAATAATTAAAAAAACAATTTTTTATAGTTTAATATTAAAATTTTGTATAAGTTTAATATTCAGGTTTAATTGCCTTTACCTTAATTGAATATTTTGAGATAAATTGTAAAACATCTTCATTAAATATTTTTTCAATTTGATTATGATTAGTCATATTAGTTTTTAACCATATTTTAATAATTACACACCAAGAATTCATACCAGTTGAAATAAGTCTTTTAGAACCATAAGAAAGTCCATTAATAACATTCCACATGTTTGGTGAAAACTTTAATAAAGTATTATTAACCATATGATAAGTTAACATTTTAAGTACCCCATAAGCTTCATCAATTGAATCAATTTTAACTGAACAAATACTTCCATTTCTGTTTTCAGGATCTTCCCAAATTGGTGAAATTTCATTTTTCATTAGGAAAATATCAAAATCAGTATATTTACATTCTCCTGATGCTACATTTAGTGTGTTAAATAATCTTGGCACATCTCCCCATTTTTGTATTGTAGTTATGTTGTGATAACTAAGAGGATCCCAATTTTTATCTTCCAAATGATGTGCTAATACTCTAAAACTATTTTTCATATCCATTTCCAATAAATTGTCTTCCAAAGTTCTATAAGTACATACAGCATTTTCTCTAGGTTTATTTTTTTTATTTCTTACTTCAAGAAATTCACCTTCGTTTTTTTCTTGATACTCATTTTGATTACTTTTATTGTATTGATTATGATGCTGATTTTGATGATTATTTTGATAATTATTTTGATGATTATTTTGATAATTATTTTGATGATTATTTTGATAATTATTTTGATGATTATTTTGATAATTATTTTGATGATTATTTTGATTGTATTTGGTGCTTTTATTTGCATTTTCTTTCTTGAAATATTTATCAATTATTTCATCTTCAGCAGTATTTTCTTTTAATATATTTTTCGGTTTGGGAGTTTCTTCTTTTTCTATAATTATATTATTAATAACCGGTTCGTCATCATCATCATTTAATAATGCAAATCTGTTAATTGGTTTATTATTTATCGTTTTTTTCGTCGACATATTATATATAATATATATATTTATTAATCTTTAATCAATTTTTTTATTTATAATAAAGTATACATACATATTATAAATAAAATATGGATAAAAATGATACTAATTGTATATTATCATTATTACAGTATGTTAAATTTTCATTTATTAAACATATATTTTTAATTATTTTAACAACCTTATTAATTGGGTATTTAATTATTGTTTTATTATTAGTGGTTATACAATCCAAACAATATTCATAAACATAATTTATTAATTCGATAAGTGATATTCCATATTCATTTATTATTTTGTTAACAAATTTATAAGATTTTTTTAAATTATTTGTTTGAATATATTCAAGAATTGAATTAATATGTTTATGTGTGGGACATGATAAAATTTTTGAAACACTAGCTTCATTAATTATAGTATCCAAATCATCTGAATCAACATTATCTGATTCAAAGACCACATCAGTTTTTTTAATTTTATTTGTATCCGCATTTAAATACATATAAATTGATTGAATGATATTTAATAATTTTCTCATATCACCATTTGATCTTTTAATTACTAATTTTAAACCATTGTCAGTAATTTTTATATTTTCCTTTTCGCATACTTTTACTACAAAATTATACATGGACTCAAATGGAATTGGATTAAATCTAAATATAACACATCTTGATTGAATTGCTGGATTAATTTTTTTTAAATAATTACAAATAAAACAAAATCTTACATTGCTTACATATTTTTCAATAACTTTTCTTAAAATTGCTTGAGCATCTTCAGTCATTGCATCTATTTCGTCCAAAATTATTAACTTAAATGGAGGTGTAGTCTTGGAAGTAGGTATACCTTTTGTAATTACAAATTGTTTTATTCTATTACGTACTGTTTCAATACCTCTTTCTTCTGAAGCATTTAACACCAAAATCATATTGTCAAAATCATCACCATAATAATGTTTTGCTACGGCTAAAATTAATGATGTTTTACCTGAACCTGGTGGACCGTAAAATAATAAATGTGGTAATTTATTGTCATCCATATAACTTACTATAGCTTTGGTTATTTTGTCATGATATACTATATTACTAATTGTATCGGGTCTATACTTTTCAGACCATGGAAGATTTTGTCTTTTTCCTTTAATTAAAAGGTGCTTATCCACATTATTAGATGTACCTTCGTCTATTATAATAGATGATATAGGATTATTCATTAATATATCTTAGTATATACTGAAATATTTAATTAATTTCAATTAGATTCATAAATATTATATTATAAATTAATTATCAAATTTTTTTATATAAAAAAAAATTTTTATATAAAGTAATTTTTTTAGATATATTAAATAAAATTGATTTTAATTTTAAATAATATAAAGTAATAAGAATATATATATATAATGATTACCGCCCATCGACATAATGAGAAGACATCTTCCATTGATAAGATCGAATTTACGGTCCTACCTAATAAAGAGATTAAAAGAATGTCAGTATTGGACGCAGATACACCAGGTTTAACGGTACCTGATTTATATGATAACACTGAACCCAAAAAAGGAGGTCTTATTGACCAACGTATGGGTGTCACATCAAATGAATTAGAATGTTCAACTTGTGGTCTGAGTACCAACTATTGTGTAGGCCATTTTGGTCACATGGATTTGGCAGAACCAGTATTTCACATGGGTTTCTATGAATATGTCATCTCGATTCTAAGATGTGTTTGTATCAAATGTTCGAAACTATTAGTTTATAAAAATGAAGAAGAATTAACTGAGATACTTAAATCGAAAAGTGGTAAAACAAGAAACAGAATAAACGAAATTAAAAATCTTGTAAAAAATGTTACTTATTGTCAAAAACAACATTATGGTTGTGGTGCACCAGTTCCTAAAATTAAGGCTGAAAAGAAAAAAACAACTGTTGAAATTAACATCGTTGCTGAATACACAGTTTCAAATGCATCTGAAGAAAATCCAGATAAAAAACCAATTAGAGAAGTACTTACACCTAATTTAGTTTATAATATTTTAAAAAATATTTCTGACACTGATTGTTTGATTATGGGAATTGACCCAAAGAAAAGTAGACCTGAAGATTTAATTCATACTATTTTTCCAATTCCTCCTGTTCAAGTAAGACCTTCAGTTCGTGGAGACCTTATGGCTTCTACTACTCGTGAAGATCATCTTACAGTTAAACTATCAGATATTCTTAAAGCTAATATTAGAATTAGCAAACATAAAGAAAATCTTAATGAAAATACTATTAAATATTTTCCTGATCATGTAGCTTATTTACAATATCATGTTGCTACTTATTATGATAATGAATCACTTAAACTTCCTGAATCCCAACAAAAGGGTATTGTGACTAAATCACTTGCATCCCGCCTTAAGGGTAAGGAAGGTCGTATCAGAAATAATCTTATGGGTAATCGAACTCACTAGGGATGAGTTCAAACTTGCTCAAAATAGGCGACTGCTGGTATGGTTGTTGTATCACCATATTAGGAAAACAGTTTAAATACAACCTAGAAATAGTATATAATCGTCTAGTAAAATATAAAAGTATAATTAGTTTGGAACTTTTATATTTTGCAACACTCCCAAATTGCGGGAACCTCTAATCTTAAACTATTTAATACTTCCGAGATATTGAAAAATATCTTGCAACTGGCGGAGAAATTCGTTAAGTACAGTAATAATTTAAATAGTTTACCTAGAAATAGGTATTAGACAATCCGCAGCCAAGTGCTTTAATTTAAAAAATTAAAGTGAAGGTTCAGAGACTAGATGGTAGTGGGTTTAATAAACAATTGTTTATTGAGCTTAAGGTATAGTCCGAGTCTTGGTGACAAGACTTCCAACTTTTAAGGAGTTGGGGTTTAAATGGTCTTGATTAAGATTATTTAGACTAGTAGATATCGCCCTTGACCTAAAGGCTTATTAAAAATTTGCCCATGGTTGAAGATATCGATTCGAAGCGTACAGACTTTTCAGGTCGTACAGTAATTACACCAGATCCAAACTTATCAATTAATGAACTTGGTATGCCAATTGCAATTGCAAAGAACATAACATTCCCAGAGATAGTTACACCTTATAACATTGATTATTTAGGTAAACTTGTAAGAAACGGTAGAGAAAAATACCCTGGTGCTAACTTTGTTATCCCAGTATCTACAGGTGATTCCGATAGTAAATTGCCAATTGATTTAAGATTCAGAAAAGAAAAAATCGAATTGAGATACGGTGATGTAGTCGAAAGACACATTCAAAATGGAGACATCGTACTTCTCAATCGTCAACCCACTCTTCACAAACAGAGTATGATGGGGCATAGAGTTAAGGTTATCAACAATCCTAACTATTGTACGTTTAGAATTAATCCTAACGTTACGACTCCTTACAACGCTGATTTTGATGGTAGACATATTATCTTTTAAAGATAAATTGCCATCAACAGGGAGAATTAAAAGTTTGCAACTCCCTAGTTAAAAATTGAAAATAAATAAATTATCAAATAGTATAATTATAAAAAATGTCAGATACTCAACTATGTAAGTATTGTGGTAATCAAGTTAAACTTGCATTATTTCGCCACAATAGAAGAAAATGTAAAAATTGTGAAAAAAAAGATGGTAGAGAATATCGTAAAAGCGATATTGGTGCTATGAAAGCAAAAACATGGTCTTTAAATAATAAAGAAACTCATAAAAAACTTCAATCAGATTGGGCTAAAAACAATAGACAACATTTAAATAATAAGTATAATACAAGATATCATAATGATCTACATTTTAAAATAAAAAAACTTTGTCATAAACATTTATTAAATAATTTAAATAAAAAATCATCAACTATGACCTATTTTAGTTGTGATATTGAATTATTTATTAAGTGGTTAGAATATTGTTTTATTGACGAAATGTCTATGGAAAATCATGGAAGCTATTGGCATCTAGATCATGTTATACCAGTATCATTATTTGATTTATCAAAGCCTGAAGAAGTATATTTGTGTTTTCATTATTTAAATTATATGCCATTAAAAGCTATGGATAACATAATAAAACAAAACAATATAATTTATTCACAATTATTAACACATTCTGACAATATTATAAATTTTCATTTAGAAAATATACTAAAAATTGATAATGATTATTTTCAATTATTAGCGAGACACCTCACTATGCGGGAAACTCCTTAGAGTTCTAACTACTAATTCTGTTAAGAAAACTTAATAGAAGAACCCGATTAATTGTCGGCTCCAATAGTAATAATGTTAGAAATTGGATTATCCGCGGGTAAAGTATCTAAATTCGATTGGTAGAATATGATACTCCCTCAACGACCGAGTTGATATAAAAATTATATCACACGGGTGTCGGTTCACTATGAAAACTTAGCCAGTTTGAGTGAGCTTATGGTACAGTCTAGTCCCGGTTTAAATAAACCATAAAATAAGGGGAAACCCTGGGTACTCACGGATGAGATGAATATTTTTGCACCCCAGAGTATTGAATCACAATACGAACTGGAAGAAATTGCAGATTTAAAATTGCAAATTATTACACCGCAACAATCTTCTCCGATTATTGCAATGAAACAGGATCAACTGTTAGGTACATACAATTTAACTTCTGAATATTACAAATTAGATTGGAGAACTACTATGAATTTACTTGCTTCTACTCAATTAGATACATTAGATAACATTCCTAAAAATAAAGAATATACTGGTAAAGAAATTTTCTCGTATTTAATTCCAAAGAAAATCAACTTACTTAAAGGTGATCCTGCTAATCCTTCAATTTTAGTTAAAAATGGTAAAATGGAAGCTGGTATCCTTGGTGATGATGCCCTCGGTGTTAAAAAGAAAAACAGTTTAGTACAATTGGTTTGGGATGAATATGGTGTTGAAAAAACACGTATTTTCCTTGACAATACTACTAAATTAGCTAATAACTTTAATATGTATCATGGTATGACTGTAGGTGTTAAAGACTTGCATATTCCTGATGAATTAACAAAAAAATTAGAACAATTATTTGCTACCAAAAAATTAGAAATTCAACATGAAATTACAGAATTTGAAAATAATCCTGATATGATGGAATCAGATTTGTTTGAAAGAACAATCAGTCAAAAATTATCAGTTATTCTTTCTGAAGTTTCTAAAATTATTACTAACGAATATAAACCCGATAACAACTTTAAAATCATGTGGAAATCCGGCTCTAAAGGTAAAGATATTAACTTGGGTCAGATGGCTGGTTGTTTAGGTCAAGTCGATTACCATGGTGGTCGTATGTTGAAGAACTATAATGAAAGATCTCTTCCTTACTTCTTTAAAAACGATGACCGTGCTGAAGCTCGTGGATTTGTTGAAAGACCTTTTATGCGAGGACTTAATCTACCTGAATTTATTTTTCACCATCTTGCAGCTCGTGAAGGTCTCATAGATCAGACAGTGAGAACGGCCGAAAGTGGGTACGTGCAACGCAAATTGATTAAATCAACCGAAGATTTCATGGTCAATTATGATGGTACTGTAAGAAATGCAGTTGGTAGAATTCAACAATTCATTTATGGTGAATCTGGTGCTGATACTGTAAAACAATATGAATACAAATTTAATATTATGGAAATGTCAAATCCTGAAGTTGCTGATAAATTTAAGTTTACTAAAGAAGAACTTAAACAAGTTAAAAACTTTTCTGAAGCTGATAATGAAAAATATTATAAATTCATGTTAGAAGTTAGAGATAAACTTAGATACACTCAGATGAAATCTACTAACGAATATAAAACTTTGGCAACCAACTATATGTTACCAGTAAACATGAGTCGTATTATTAACAATACCAAAAACAATCCTGATAAAAAAGGTACAGTCAATACTGATGCTGAGTTTATTATCAAGCTTATTGATAGAATATTAGAAAATAAAAATACCAGATTATATTGTTTAACTGATGAAGAAATGGCTAATCCTAAATGTGTAAAATATTTAGATGATCAAATGTCTAAAACAGCTTTTAAGTATGCTTTACATGAATCATTAGGACCTAAGAAATCTATCCTTATCCATAAATTTAGTAAAGAACAACTTGAAGAAATTGCTGAAGAAGTTATTAGCAGTTTCAATAAGAGTATTGTAGAACCTGGTGAAATGGTTGGAATTATTGCAGCCCAATCTCTAGGTGAACCAGTCACACAGCTCATGTTAAACGCCTTCCATTCATCAGGTGTGGGTGGTAAAGGTGGAACTAACATCGGTGTTGACCGTATTAAAGAAGTGTTCAGTTTATCGAAAAATCCTAAGGAACCCAGTATGATTATCTATTTGGATAAGGAACATAGAAGTAAGAAAGATTTTGCTAACAAAATTGCTTCTCATATCAAATTTACTACTATTAAAGATTTAAGATCCAAGATAGAAATATTCTATGATCCTAAACCTTATGCTAAAGGTGGATTTATGGAGAAAGATAATATTAAAACAATATTCTATACTTACCAACAAAATAAACAATGCTGTTCAAATAATATTGATGGACTTCCATGGTTAATGAGAATCGAATTTGATAAGGAAAAATTACTTAACAAAGAAGTATCACTATTAGATATCAAATCTCAATTCTGTTTTAGTTGGGAAAAACGTTATCTTGATATCAAAAGTGTTAAGAGAGAAAAGAGACAATTGTTAGAAAAGATTTCTCAACTTGCTGTACTTTCAAATACTGATAATGATGATGTCCCTACAATCCACTTGAGATTTGATATGACCAACTTTGGTTCTTCAACTCTTATTGATTTTATGGATATGTTTGTAGATGAATTTAAACTTAAAGGTATGCCTAATATTGAAGATGTAAGAGGTGGTGGTAAAGCTTCTGAAGAACGTTATATTTCCTTTGATAATCCTGAAAAATCAATGGAAAAACAAACTGAATATGTGGTATATACCAAAGGTATTAACATGGGAGAAATTAGAAATATTATAGGAGTTGACTTGAACAGAACTTATTGTGATGATATTATTAAAACTTATGAAATATTCGGTATTGAAGCTGCTCGTAATTTAATTATCAGAGAAATTATTAACGTTCTTACTGGTAATGGTTCTTCAACCAACTATCAACATATTTGTATGTTTGGTGATTTAATGACTAGTGTCGGTGCACTTACATCAATTGATAGACACGGTCTTAATAAATTAGATACTGACCCTCTATCCAGAGCTTCATTCGAAAAGACAGTTGATCAACTTATTACTGCTGCAGTTTTCAATGAAATTGATCATATGAAGTCTGTATCTTCAAGAATTATGGCTGGGCTTTGTATCAAAGGCGGTACCGGTCTATGTAATTTAATTGTGGACAATGAACTTGTTGCCAATTCCGAATACACTATTGATGTAGGTCAACTATACAAAAAGACTTATGAAGATATTACTGTTCAACAAAAACAAGAAATCGATACTGATGTATTCATTCCTGATATTTAAAAAAATTTATTAAATTTATTTATTGTGTTTTAATCAAAATTAATTAGCTATTTAACTAATTAATTATCAATTAGTTAATTATTTGTTAAAAATTATTTGTTAAAAATTATTTGTTAAAAAAAAATTTATTATATAAAATACTTAATTTTCCAGTCAACACATTGGATGGTAATATATGTTTCTCATAATCAAAATCAATTAGATAAGAATTTGGATATCCATTAGATTTAGCTGTGGTAATATTTAGTTTGGTATCATCAAAAAAATAAATATTAGTTTTTGGTACTGATTCTAATCTAACTATTTCATTTAAATATTCTAATTTATAATTCGCCCACTGACTAGTTCCTTGATTCATATGTTCTTCATCTCTGGCTCCATATATTCTATCAATTAAATTATTAAATCCATATAATTTGAGATATTTGGATACATTTGATTCTATATTTCTGGTTACAATATAAATTCCAAAATTTAGATTTTTATAACGAGTTAAATGATATATTATTGAATTTAAATTTTGTTTTGAATTC
>JACCDY010036874.1_pt1 | contig 32500 bp, 33 predicted proteins | sample 7446391 | NCBI WGS metagenome assembly JACCDY01 (sample SAMN15323451, study PRJNA562643) | freshwater metagenome | isolation source: river surface water | place: USA:Blue River Watershed | collected 2017-08-18 | reverse complement strand
TACCGTTCCCCAGTGCAATCGTGAATGGCGTCCCGCTAGAGCAGTTCACCGTAAGTGTGGATGTAGCATCAGTGTTAGTCGTCGTGCCAGTGGTGATACTCGCAAAGCTCATGTTGCTCGCACTAATAGAGCAGCTGGCCAAGACCTGAACAGAGACATCAAAACTTGCTGTTCCACTTGCCGCCAGCGCCGCGCTTGAGAGGCTAATGCTGGCCGTGGCCGCAACCATTAACAATCCTCTTTTCATCTTCATCGGACTCTCCCTTTGGTGTGGTGAGTCCTTATGGTCAAGCCCCGAGCGCGTCTTGTGGAGTCAGGGGGGCTTACACTGTCAGAAGTCTGCGCGCTGAAGGTTTAGCGCACTCAGGAATTGGGTCGGTGGATGCCGTGCCGTTTTAGGTAGTAATACAGATGTTCACGGGTCATGTTCAGTCGTCGCGCCGCCTGAGAGACGTTGTGGTTGGTTTCAGTCAGGATGGTCTGTAAGAGTTGACGTGTCGCGTTGAACTGCACTTCGCGGACGGCAGTCTGGCGAGAGGCGTCCGCCACCACCTGAATTGGGACCTTGGACTCATTTCTCAGCTGACGATGGGTTTCGTAATAAAGACGGGCGCGCTCTAGTGCATAGCGCATTTGGCTGATATCGACCGGCTTTGGTAAAAAGTCGAATGCATTGAGTTCGATTGCCCTCTGGGTGATCTCATTTAATGCGGTCCCGCTTGTCGCAATGACTTTAATGAGCGCGTTGTATTCTGAGATTGCCTTAAGAAAAGCGAAGCCTTCCGGAAACTCGCTTGTCTCTTGCTCGAGATCAAGATCGAGCACCACAATACCGATGTCTGGGTCGCCGAGGAGCATCGCGAGTCCATCATGACGATTCGTGGTTTCGTCGACTTCGTAGCCGCATGATTCAACGGCAGCGCGCAGGATCCTTCGTAGCCCTGCGTTATCTTCCACGACTAGTATGCGCATGGTTGCCTCCTTTTTTGTGTTTATTTTTATATATATTAGTCATAACTTTTTGCGCACCAAAGCGGTGAATCGAGGAAAATCCCTAAAACCCCAACTGTCATAGGTCATGTCATGAATCTTTACGCCAAGCTTCGCCAGCGTCAGGCCGAGGGAAACCCCGTCCGTGTCGGTCTCATCGGTGCAGGTAAATTCGGATCGATGTATCTCGCTCAGGTTCCGAAGACGCCGGGGCTGCACCTGGTGGCGATCGCGGACTTGTCGCCGGATAACGCCAAAGCGAATCTTGCGCGTGTGGGCTGGACTGCCGATCAGTCGAGTGCTGTCTCAATTGATGCCGCGATGAAAAATGGCAACACCTTTGTCGGTGACGATTGGCAGGCGTTAGTTCGTCATCCCGGGATTGATATTGTCGTGGAGTGCACAGGACACCCAATTGCCGCTGTAGAACATTGCCTCTTGGCGTTTTCACACGGTAAGCATGTGGTCAACGTAACCGTGGAGGCGGATGCTTTTTGCGGCCCGCTGTTAGCGCAACGGGCCAAAGACAGCGGCGTTGTCTACAGCCTTGCCTACGGGGATCAACCCGCACTGGTCTGCGATCTTGTGGACTGGGCGCGCACAGCGGGTTTCTCTGTTGTTGCTGCAGGACGTGGTCATAAGTGGCTCCCGCATTTTGCCCAGTCCACCCCAGAGACCGTCTGGGGGCACTATGGGCTGACGCCCGAGCAGGCCAAGATTGGCGGACTGAACCCGAAGATGTTTAATTCGTTTCTTGATGGCTCCAAGCCCGCCATTGAAAGCACTGCAATTTGTAATGCAACTGGACTGGTGGCACCCCCTGACGGGCTCAGCTATCCCCCAGCATCGGTGGACGACATTCCCTTTGTCTGTCGACCAATTGCGGAAGGGGGCGTTCTTCATCAAAAGGGTCAGGTCGAAGTCGTGTCATCCCTTGAGAAAGATGGCCGTGTCATTCCTTATGACATTCGGTTTGGTGTCTTTGTGGTCTTTGAAGGGGACACGGAATACATCCGAAACTGCTTTAAGGAATACATGGTTCGAACCGATCCATCAGGACGTTACGCCTGCCTCTATAAGCGCTGGCATCTCATCGGGTTGGAAGTGGGTATCTCGGTGGCCTCCGTTGCCTTGCGTGGAGAATCGACTGGCGCCGCGATAGGACTGAACGCAGATGTGGTGGCGACCGCCAAGCGCGCACTACGTGCAGGTGAAATTCTGGATGGGGAGGGTGGCTACACCGTCTACGGTAAGTTGATGCCGGCGTCAACATCGCTGGGCATGGGTGGGCTGCCGCTCGGTCTGGCGCATGAGCTTAAGCTTGTTCGCGATGTCGCGGCAGGTCAAAGCCTGACCTGGGATGACGTGCAGATCGATCCCTCCTTGACAGCGTATCGTCTCCGTAAGGAGATGGAAGCGCTTTATGTCGACGTCGGTCGTCGTTGAGGAATTAACACTGCAGCCATAGAGAGCAGAATGAACACTAGCGCCCCAAGGTCATAGGGGCCAAGTTTTTCACCGAGACCGACAACCCCAGAAAAGACTCCCAGTGCTGGAATTAGCATGATCGATAGGCTGCTCACCACCGGGGGAAGCTTACGGGCGAGTCGGAACCAGACGACATGGCAAAAACCAAAGATCACAAAGGCGTTAAAAAGGATTGCCATCCACTCTCCAAAGTTCGGCCAGCGCCAGTTGGCGGATTCTAGAAAAATCGCGGCGACTAATACAAAAAGGCTGGTGAACGACATCATCCAGAAGCTTAATGCCGTATTGGAAGCGCTCACCTTCAGATGATTCATCATTGCCGTGCCAAGTCCCCAGCCCATTGCAGCAATCAGCATAAAGCCCAGCCCGAGTGGCTGGCCAAGAAAAGCGGAAAATTCTTCTGCAGCAAGTAAAAGCGTTGCGCAGAGTGCCAGCAGCACACCGAGGCCACCCCGCCAAGTGAACTCTCCTTTGAAGAAAAACACACTTGCTAAGAGGGCCCAGACGGGCATGGTGTAACCAATAATTGCAGCGCGTCCAGAGCTGAGAAGCTTGACAGCATAAATCGCAAACAAATGCCAGATCAGCATATTGCCAATCGCCAAGTGGATCACGCGGCGACGTTCTTCTTTGGGGATAAATAGGGACTCACCCCGTAGGCGCATCCACAGAAATAACGCGAGCAGCCCGATCAGCATTGAAATGATGCGAAATGTCAGCGGCGGGAAATTGGTCACCGCATATTTCATGATGGGCCAGTTCACCCCCCAGAAAAGGGTCAGCAAGGACAGCAGAATCAGGTCGACTCGGTTTAGCACAATGCGGGCGGTGTTCTTTGTTGTTCTTTTGGATAAGCCATAGGATGATAACGGTATGCGATCACTTTCGTTTGCCACTGTCGCCTTCTTGATGCTGGGAGGCTGTGCGACTGTCGGCCCGGAGTTTTACCAGACCCGGGCGAAGGCGTCTGCCGATCTGGAGCTTTGCCTAGCGGTAGAAGCGGGATTTGATAAGACGTTTGCATCGGCCTCTGACGAATTCCGACTGGCCGCTCAGGAAGAGATCAAATCCAGATCCGTGGACTGTGCCGCGTATCGGCCCGAAATGATTCGTCTCCTCTCTCAGCGATTACGCGAGGAGCATCGGCGTTATCAGCAGCTTCGGTATGACCTCTGGCTGGGGATCCGGCGGGGCTTTTTCTTCTAGGCGGTTGGTGGTCTCGGGATGACTCAGCATCTAGCGGCGATGCGCGCCGCACTTGGGCTCTTTATTGCGGGCGGTCTATGTCTGACCACCTTGGATGCGGTCGGCAAAATCCTCATGTCAGAGGTGGGATTACCGCTGCTGATTTGGGCGCGCTATCTCGGTCAGGTGCTGATCTCGGTTCCGCTTTCGGCGACCTTTGCGGGCGCTGAGTTTTGGCGCTCAACCAAGCCTCGCTTGCAGCTATTTCGCTCGTTCCTGATGTTGATGACGAGCGTTCTGTTTTTCGCGGGTATTCACTGGTTACCGTTAGCGGAAGCGTCAGCGATCTCCTTCACAGCACCGATCTGGGTCGCACTACTGTCTGCGCCGATTCTTGGGGAACGTGTCGCAAAGATGGACTGGTGGGTTGCTGGTATCGGATTTTCGGGAATCCTGCTAATTGTTCGGCCCGGCACAGAGATCTTTCATTCTGCGGCGCTGCTCATCGGAATGATGGCAATCGTAAATGCCATTTTTCAGCTCTTAACTCGAAAACTGACCCAGGACCATCCATTCACAACGTTCTTCTACAGTGGTCTTGTGGGGCTCGTGGTCTCATCGATCTGGATCCTGATTATTGGCATTGATACGCCGGTATCCTGGCCAACCATTCTTCGGCTCGCAAGTGTCGGGCTGCTGGGCGGAATGGGCCACCTCTTTTTTGTTCTGGCTTTTTATCGGGCTTCTCCGGCAACGTTGACCCCATTTGTCTACCTGCAGATGATCTGGGCGATCGGATTGGGGTGGCTGATCTTTGATCAACTTCCAGATCTCTGGTCCCTCTTAGGGATGGCGATTATTATTGGATCCGGGCTTTGGCTGATTCTGCATCGCCATCGCACACCGGCTCCGGCAGTCAGTAAAACCTAACGCAATTTGGTCTTGCTGGACCGACGACGAGTGAGCGAGCTCGTCACGGTCTGCGACCTTTGGCGATGCTGATCACTGATCATTGTTCCAATGATCTCGAATTCGCGAATGTGCGGTGATGACGGTCGTGTGACTAACGCGACGGTCCTGCTTGGCGTGGGTGACTCGAGCGGTCGAGCAATTGTCTCCAGATGGTTCAGAATGCCGCTGCGCACTGCCATCTCCGGAAGCAGCGCGACACCAAGACCCGATTCGACCATCTGCACCAGGGTGAGCAGGCTGGTGGCCTCAAGTCCCTCGGTATTCGCAAGTTCCTGGCGGTGACAGGCTTGCAGTGTGTGCTCTCGAAGACAGTGGCCCTCTTCAAGCAGTAAAAGACGTTCTGTCACTCGGGGTAGCAGATTTACTTTTTTGCCAGCGATGGCCGAGTCATCAGGAAGGGCCGCAAGCCAGAACTCATCGATGAATAATTTTTGACTAATCATCCCTTCCGTCTCATAAGGGAGTGCGATGATCGCAAGGTCAAGTGTGCGATTTTTTAATCGATCGAGAAGGTGCTCAGTGAGATCTTCTCGAAGCGATAGCCGCAGCTTTGGATAACGTTCGCGCAGCTCGGGCATGAGCCTGGGGAGTAGAAAGGGGGCAACAGTGGGAATGATTCCGAGTCTCAGGGGTCCTTCCATCGGCACGCTGTGATTGGCTGCAATCTCGGCAAGATCTTCCGCGGCAGACAATAAGTCTCGACCACGTTCAACAACGATGGAACCAGTATGTGTGAGCGCCACGGATTGGCGATCTCGTTCCACTAGCTGAACCCCTAGAATCGACTCGAGTTCTTTTAAGCCTGCACTCAAGGTCGACTGACTCACAAAACAGAGCTCTGCAGCACGCGTGAAATTAAGCGTGTCCGCAAGCGTCACCAGATATCGAAGCTGCCTGAGTGAGGGAAGCGCGGCCATCCAGGCCTCCTATTAATCGACTAATTCGATTATTTTATGCTTTATTAGAAATTTTCCCATGGGGCGAGCGCCCGCCACTGGCCTGTCGGGAGGGCTCCCAAGGGGATCTTTCCGATTCGGATTCGTTTGAGACCGGTCACCTTGAGCCCAACGAGCTCGCACATTCGGCGGATCTGACGCTTTTTGCCCTCTCGTAAAACAAACCGCAATTGCTCTTCGTTCTGCCAAGAGACACGCGCCGGTTTAAGCTTTTGTCCGTCGAGTGACAGCCCGTGATTGAGAAGGCCCAGCCCTTTGTCATCAAGCTTGCCCTCAACGCGGACCAGATATTCCTTTTCAATGGTCGAATCTTCACCAATCAATAGACGCGCGATGCGTCCGTCTTGCGTGAGCACGAGAAGTCCTGTGGAATCAATGTCTAGCCGTCCGGCAGGAGCGAGCGATCGGGTATTGATCTGTCTGGGAAGCGCGATCTTTCCTGGATTTCCACGCGGATCTTTCCACAAGTTGACTTGCGTGATCAGGCTTGCTGCCGGGGCGTACTCACGCTCATCGTCAGCGTGAGAGATATAGCCAACCGGTTTGTTCAGAATGACCGTAAGGCGGGCCGCCTGGTGTTTCTGGGCGCCCGCAGCAAGTTCGACGCGTTGGTGTGGGAAGGCCCGAGAACCGAGTTCTTGAACCACCTCGCCATCCACGAGCACAAGCCCTTGTTCAATGTACTGGTCTGCCTCACGCCGCGAGCAGAGCCCTTTATCGGCAAGAATCTTTGAGATCCGAATCTTACCTTCGTTATCCGATGGGTTCATTGCACCCTTAACGAATACTGCCGGTCAATAGCAGTTTGGTCAGTGCCGCCTTGGCTTCGGGGACATCAAGGAGTACTGCCTGATTGAGGATCTCCTGCGCTTTTGCGGAATGACCGAGATGGGCCATGACCAGCCCGTAGTTATAGGTGGCACGACCATTGTTCTTGCGCATCTCGTCCTTTAGACGCTCTTCAAGCTCCGTGATCTCTTTAGGGCCAAGCTGATTAGCAAGCGCCATCTGGCAGCATTTGAGGTAGGTGGGTTCGCGCTGGTCCTTTTCGACCATCAAAAAAATCTCGAAGGCCTGCAGGTAGGCGCCCATGGACAGGGCGTATTCCCCTTCTTGAAAGTCGATGCTCATCGCGGTCACCTCATGTCAAACGCCAAAGGCTTATTGTGACACGCAGCCCTGGGGTTTCGCGACGGCAACCCGATAACCGCTACTGCACGATTCTAGGCCTGGGTTTGAAGCCGTAGTCGGGACCGATCCCGCCGGAGCCGGGAGGATCGCAGCTACCGGTCATTTCAACGGAGATGGTCTTTTGCCCTTGGTTGGCACTGAGTAGTTTTAGGCAGGCGAAAGCAAGTACCTCGGTCGCCCTTGGCGACGATCCAGCTTCTGCATTGACAACGACAGCAATTGTCACGGTACGGCATCGTTGCTCTCCGCTCAGACAAGCGATTGTTGAGAGGTAGTTTGACGCCATCGCGCCTGAAGCGACGATGATGTCATCCCCAATTGCAATTGGCTCGGGTGGAAGTATAGGATTGGGTGTACCAAATTCATCAATCAGGTCGCGGATGTAGTTTGAGTTCGTTGACGTCTCTTTGAGAGATGTCCACGTGCCCGTATTCTTAAGGCAAACAGGATCACTGAGGTGACTTCCAAGGGTGAATTTTTTGGGGCTTCCATTGTTCACGACTGGCCCCGGCGGTGTGCTCGTTGTGTCCCAGTAGGCGTTGTACATGCACTGGCTCATCACGAACGGAAACAGGGCACGTTGGTCAACATAGCCAGGTCCAGCAACGATGGCGATAGCGGTCGCGCTCACCGGCGCTGTGTCGATTTCTAAAGTGCGCGCAAATAGTGTGCTGATGGGCCCACCGTCGCCAGCGCCGGTTCGGCTTGCGGTTACTTTGACCGCAGGAAGGTCTTTTGCTGTCGGTGTAAATCCCGTTGGGGGTTGGATCGTCTGTCCACGCATATCGAGATTCCAGTATCCAACCTCAGGTGGTGACAGTAAGACCACCGGATTGCCCGTTGAAGGATTGAGTTCGGCGAGTTCTTCGGCGCGTTGTTGAGCGCCTGCCCAGTTTGGGCCGGACCCATTGACATACATCCTCAGTGCCCCGGCTCGCGCACCGGCATCAGCGGAATTCTGAAGTTCGCTTTTCGCAACGGCCATATAGCCCAGATCAACGGCAAGGGCGGCAAAGCCAAAGAGAATGAGAAGCAGAATCGAAAAGATGATCGATACAGCGCCTTTAGGCTTTTTATCGTTACTCATAGTGCATTACCGTTGTCGCGGTGAGCGTGATTGATCGAGATAGCGCCGAAAGCAGGGGGCCTAAGAGCAGTCCCTCGTAGGGATAGTCCACCGTGACGGTCAGCACGGGCGCGCCACTGACTGGGCTATTTCCCGCGGTCGCCCGTGCGGTTGGCAATGGCTTTGTCGTCTTCCCCGAAAGCGATAACAGTCGATCTCGGCTGATGCTGACCGCATAGGCTTCTACGTCTCCAAGGGGCATGGCGGGGGTACGTCCGAGTACACCAAGTCTCGCCGCCTCGCGGCTTGCATGGGTGAGGATTGCCTTATCGTAAAAGGCAACACTCGCCTCAACCATGACAAAAATCAGGCTTAAGAGCAATGGCAGGATGAGGGCAAGCTCAACGCTCGCGATGCCATTGCTTTTGCGTCGGTTGATCTTGGATCGATAGCGCTTTATTGGGTTCATCTTCGGCATTCCGGGGTCGATCGGCTACTGAGTCTTCGTCGCAGGAATTAAGTGCTGTTGAATGGAGAGTCCGGCAGGTCCCATGAGCACCAGAAGCAGCGCAGGAAAAATGCAGAAGATCAATGGAAACAGCAGCCGTGTTGAAATCGTGGCGGCGATTTCTTCTGCCTTGAGTCGACGAGAGAGTCGCAGCTGATCGGCATGGGTTTTAATAGATTCGGCAATTCCTGTACCAAAGCGATCTGCCTGGATCAGCATGGTGACGAAGGCATTCATCTCCTTGAGCCCTGTTCGCTGAGCCAGGCGACGAAGCGCCTCAGGTCGGCCAGCACCAGCGCGTAGTTCGAGACTGACGAGGGTGAATTCATCGGCAAGCGCGGGGGCCGACCGCTTGAACTCCTGGCCAATACGTTGGATTGCAGCATCAAGTCCTAATCCGGCCTCGACACAGATTCGGATTAGGTCCAGTGCATCAGGGAATGCTTCGAAAAGCTGTCTTTGACGTTTTGCGACCAGGGACCTAAGCACGACGTCGGGGATAAAAAATCCGATTCCGAACATCACAAAGAGAATCGCTGCTACCGCCAGATTACTCAATGGGCTTATGAATAGGCTTACTCCCAGCATAGCGATCAACGGTAGCCCTACCGCCAAGACGACTTTTGATCCCACATAAATCAGTGCGGATGAGAAGTCTCGGTACCCCGCTTGCACGCACCTGATTCTGAGCGGCGACTGCTGCCAGTTTTCCTTGCGGAAAGATCGTGGCATCCACAGTCCCAGTATGACTTGGGTCTTCCGACCAAGAGTGCCGAGCCAGCTGCTCAGGGTGGATTGCATACCTGGAAGCGGACGACTGATTTTCTGCATCACGTCTTGTGTGAAGGGATCTGTTAGTCGAAAGGCAAGGTATGCAGCGGTGGCCGAGAGGAAAAATAGCAGAACAAAAATGATGATCATGGGCAGATTCATGACACAGTCCTAGATACGGAAATTAACGATACGAATCATCCAAATGACGCCGATGACCATCATTACTGCGGTGATCTGCATTAAGAGCACACCGGATGGGTTTTTCCAGAGCACACTGATGAACGTGGGATTGATCGCAAAGATCAGCGCGCCGGTCACAAAGGGCAGCGCACCGAGAATCCATCCTGAAAGACGACCTTCTGCTGACAAGACTCGACCAATCTTTCTCAGACGCTGTCGATCGCGAATGAGACTGGCAAGGCTCAGTAATAGCTCAGACAAGTTTCCCCCTGTCTGGGTGTGCGTGAGTACCGCCAACGTGAAGTAGTTAATGTCCGTGCTATTAATCCGCTTGCTAAGCGACTGAAGACTGTCTTTCAGACTGCTACCAAAGTTAATTTCTTCGCTGATCTGTCGAAATTCACTGCTGATTGGCTCAGGGGCTTCTCGACTGACCGTGGCTAGAGATGTCGAAAATGAATTCCCCGCCTGAAGGGAACGGGCGAGCGAGTCTAAAAGATCCGGGAGCTGCTCGTTAATTCGATCTAGTCGCTTTCGTTTTAAGGCGACCAAGATAAAGATAGGTGAAGCCCCAAAAACTAATCCGAGCGCGATGGATGCGATCAGGTTAAGTGAGACTAGCCCCCCGAACAGGAGGCCACTGATGAACAGCAAAGCCATGATGATCAACAGGCGATCGGTCATGAACTGAACACCGGATTGGGTGATCAGTCGTTGCAGTGACCAGGTCGCTGGCAGCTCGGCGAGTACCTCATGGACGCGCCTTGATTCGCTCAGCCTTCGGTCACGCAGAAGACGGATGGGGCGCATCCGAATCGGCTGCACGACAGGTTTCTTGGGCTGATCAATCTGTTGGAGGGCTCGTTGACGCCACCGCCCGATCAGTTGTAGGCAGCTCAGACTCAACATAAACGCCGCGACAAAGAGAAGACTGAGAATGATGAACCTATCCATTGGCGGCTCCTTGGCCGATCGACTCGTGTTCGTGGAAGATATGCTCTGGAATCGCCGCGCCTCTTGCCGAGAGACGATCGCAGAACCGAGGCCGAATACCCGTCGTCTGAAAGCCTCCCTGAACGGCCCCGTTAGGTGACACCCCGGTCTGTCGGAATCGGAATATCTCCTGCATTTCAATCACATCGCCCTCCATGCCGGTGATTTCCTGCAGGCTGATGACCTTTCGCTTACCGTCTGCAAGTCGGGCAATCTGGATGACCACCGATAGCGCAGAGACAATCTGTTGGCGAAGGGGTTTGAGTCCGATCGATAGTCCTGTGAGCCCCACCATGTTCTCTAGGCGAGACAGCGCATCGCGCGGACTGTTGGCGTGAATCGTCGTCATAGAGCCTTCGTGACCCGTGTTCATCGCTTGAAGCATGTCAAGCACCTCGGGACCGCGAACCTCTCCAATCACAATTCGATCCGGCCGCATCCTCAGGCTATTGCGAACAAGCGCGCGTTGAGAGACCTCACCGCGGCCCTCGACATTCGCGGGCCGTGTCTCGAGCCTAACCACATGTGGCTGCTGTAGCCTCAGTTCTGCAGCGTCCTCGATCGTCACGATTCGCTCGTTGGCAGGTACAAACCCAGACATCATGTTCAGTAACGTGGTCTTCCCGCTGCCGGTACCGCCTGAGATCAAGAAGTTAGTCTTGGTCTTCACCAGGGCTTCAAGCACTACTGCCATCTCCTCGGTGATTGTTCCGAGTCGAATCAGTTCCTGAACCCCCAAAGGACTTGCACTAAACCGACGAATAGAGAGCACCGGGCCATCAAGCGCAAGCGGAGGAATGATCGCATTCACCCGAGATCCGTCCGGAAGTCGTGCATCCACCATGGGACTTGACTCATCGATCCGCCGCCCAACACGAGAAACAATCCGTTCGATAATGCGATAGACATGATCATCGTCTGCAAACGCAACGGGCGTCCGCTCCAGAATGCCTCGTCGCTCGACATAAACATCATGGGCGCCGTTGACCAGGATGTCTGATACGGAAGGATCTGCCATCAGGGGTTCGATTGGGCCAAGCCCCATTACTTCGTTCTGGATACTTGCAATGAGCGTTCCCAGCTCCGGCGACGAGAGTGGAATTCTCTGGTCTCGAACAATCTTCTTGACGACTACGGAGAGTTCATGGCGAAGATCCTCAGGGGGGAGACTCTCTAAGACAGTGAGATCAATAACCTTGAGCAGTTGGGCATGAATCTCAGCCTTGAGTCGAACCTGTTCGGTGTAGATGGGATCAATGGCCACCGCCTCGGCTGGGACGGGGGTATCAACGATACGGAGTGTTGTCATAGGCGTCATGGCTTGGGTCGCTATCTGAAGGGCGCATCAACGACCCCCATTTCCCTCACGGACAACGCCAACTCCCAGTTTGAGCGCATCTTGAGTGGGCTTTGGCGCTTCAAAGCTTTTGAGATAAGCATCTACCGATGATCGTGCGGCTCCGCCTTCAAATCCGCTGGTGAGTCGGTTATGTCCGACGCCACCAGGATTCTTCGTCTGCAGTGCCAGATGCTCTCGAATCGATTGCCCGAACTGGGCATCTGGGCTGTACTGATGGGCACAGCCAGTCATGAACCCAAGCGCCGATGCAATAACAATGACGCGGCCTGTGCGGATGATCGTCTGAATATGGTTCATTTGGTGTCCTTTTGTGATGTGTCTGAACTGGGCGTATCGGTGAGTTCACGTCGCGATCCCTCCAACTGGCCGTTTAAAAGAAACTCCGCGCGGCTTGGGGGTGTAAATCGATCCGTGGGCAGGGCACTGACCTGCATGAGGGGATTCACAAGTCGGGGTGTCACAATGAACATCAGTTCGCTGCGATCATTCATGAACTCACTGCTACGAAATAGTGCGCCCAAAACCGGGAGCTCACTGAGAAACGGTAGTCCGGAGATTGATTCGGTCACATTGTTCTTGATCAAGCCGCCGATGGCGAAGCTCTGACCATCCATGAGCTGCACCGTTGTAGAAGCCCGTCGCGTCGAGATGGTGGGAAGTACGCTTGTGCTGTTACCCGACTTAATTGTGGATCCCTCGAGTGACAGCTCTGACACCTCCGGTGTGACGCGCAGATTGATCTTGCCACCCTCTAAGACCGTCGGGAGGAAGGTAAGCCCGACGCCGTATTCTTTTTCGACAAGTGTTACAACGGTACCGGAGCCATCAACCCGTGGTACTGGAATGAAGATCTTGCCGCCTGCAAGGAATGCGCCTTCTTGTCCGCTAACCGCAATGATGTTCGGCTCGGCGAGCACCTTGATAAGTCCGTTCTTAATCTCTGCCTCAAGCTTGAGCTGCTCGCTTCCTTTTGAAAGAACTGCGCCAGCGCCGATTCCATTGATCGTGCTTAATGCGCCGCCTGTGAGAAAGTTTCCAATGAGTGCGTAATTGAAGGTGCCACGCGTTCCGTTGCTCGTAAACTGGGCGCCGAGTTTCTCAGTGAGCTTCTTGGAGACTTCAGCGACCTTCACTTCCAGCATGACCTGGGGTACCTCCCCGACAGACATCAGATTGATTACCTTTTTTCCGGAATGCTGTTCGGCAATTGTCATGGCACGATGAACTTTTGCAGCGTCAGCCACCTGACCTGTCAGGACGATTGCATCCCCGGCAGATCGCACCTCAATCTGCGTCTCGTTTGGCATGAGCTCTTTGAGCTTGAGTGCGACGCTAGTGGTGTCGATGGCCACAATCACATCGATGACGGTCATCTTCCCGGCAGTGGTCCACAGAAAGATATTCGTTGCACCGGATTTCTTCCCGACGATATAGAGCTCACGCGAACGAATTAGCGTGATATCAGCGATCTCAGGGTTCGCAATTGAAACGCGGTTTAGCCCATTGCCGAGGGGTACGATGACTGACTTTCCAGCGCCAAGATGAATCGGAGATGCGCGGTGGTCGCTGGCGAGACCGTTGGGCTCGTTTGCACTGAGCGGTGCTTTCTGGGGTGCCGTATTGGATAGTGCCTGCGGCTGAGTCTGGGATTGGGCCTGAGGGCTCAGCAGGCCTCCCAAGCTAATGAGGCCGACAAACGATAGAAGAGCGGTCTTCATGAATCTCCTTTGCGCAAGGTTAAATGGCTGGTGTGCTGGATACGGCGATGCCACGAATAATTTCGATCCGCGGTGGTAACGCAGTTGTTGGGGTATGGGATCGGGGGTTACTACCGTTAGGTGGTGAGATCACATCTGTCATCGAGGCGCCGCGTGTGTTGGTGCGGGCCTGGTCGGTCTGATTTCTTAGGACCATCGACAAAGTGCCAATGCTTCTTGCGAGGTCGAGTTTTTCTGCTTGTTCCGGGCTGACCTCAAGCGTCACCGCGCTCACTACCTTCGGCTTTGTCTCATCCTTGACGGCGTGGTCTTGAGCAATCGCTAAGACGAGAATCTTTTCCAAGACAATTTTGGATACGGGATTTTCTTGTCCTTTTTTAAAGGTGACCAAAATGTCGACGTAGTTGCCCGGTAGTGCAAATCCTGCGACACCAACGACTTCGTTGACTTTTACCGTGATTGCTCGCTGTCCCGGGCTGATTAAGGCATTGAGACCGGCACGACTTCCGATGGGGGCCAGTCGCTTTTCTGTAATAGGCTCCCCAGCGATGACCACCGTATTGACAACTCTTCCTTCAAGCGCACCCCCTTCGGTCGAGGATCCCGCGACTGCTGCGTTCAGGGGCCAGTGGACGGACCTTAGATGTTCTGGTGTAAGTCGCTCACCCGGCTGAATATCACGAGCTGCAACAACAACCCGTGTGGTCGACTGCATCGCCTGCTCATCAATCCACTGTGCAGCAGTGGTAACTGCAAGAATGCCAAAGACGGAAGAGATTAAAAGGTAGCCAAGCGTGCGACGTTCAATCATGAGAATGTGCTTTCAATTTTTAAGTAAGGGTTGAGGATGAGCCCATCACGAGATAGCTAACGACGCCAAGCGCGATCGCGACGGCATAAGGTACGTTCTGATTGGGGGGCGAGGTTCGGCGAGCGATCAGATATAAGACCGTGATAAACCCGCCTGCGATAAAGACATGGACCGTTGCCTGAATCAATTCACTTGGCCCCAGGACGCTACCGACAATTGCAAGCAGCTTGACGTCTCCAGCCCCCATCATTCCGATGCTGTAAAAGGGCAAGAAAATCAGCAGCCCGGCAACACTGCCAGCAAGCGCATGGGCAAACGGAAGAATTTGAAAGATTGGCAGTAATACGAGCGTGGTCGCAAGGCCCGTGAGCACAAGCGTGTTCGGAACCTGGCGCGATCGGATGTCGATAATAGCGGCGATCATTAAGATGACAAGGAGTGCAGTGATTGGGATATCAAATGCCCCCGGAAGCAGTCGGTCTGACATACGGTTGACTGCGACGGGGGCGTAAGTGTTAGACGTTGATCAGAGTGCAGCAGCGATCTGGTTCCAAAGATCTGTCAAGGCCGGCCCAATTAACGCCAACGCGGCAATAATGGTCACTGACGTGGCTGCTGCAATCAGACCGTACTCGATAGACGTAACGCCGCGCTCATCCTTCAGAAAGCGCTTTGTTGCGTTGATCAGATGTGTCATAGATAACTCCTTCAAGATGGATTAAAAGAAAGCTGATCGTTGTCGATGTCTCGTCGCTGATCAGTGAGTTACTCAAGCGAGTAGCTCGTTGGCAATTCTGTGGTTGTGTTTTTGATTGCCTGCATAAGTTGCGTGTAAGTTCATGTCTAATTTCCACTTATCAATTGCTAAAAAGACGTGCAATTAAAAAGATGTGTGATAACGGCGTGGTGTTCCATCGGCTCGCAAAGGCATCGATGTCCCGGTTGAGAATGGCTCAAATGCACGTGGCGTCAGGATGTTGTTACGAGACCAGTTCGCTAGCAGTCGGCCGATACGCGCGCTGGCCTTGCCGTCTCCTAATGGGTTGGGCTGCTGGCGCCGCTCACTGAACTGAGCGGGGGTTTTAAGGATGTCCTCTATTCCTTGGGTAATAGATTTCTGAGTACACCCGATACGCTGGCCATCTTGTTCTCGAAGTAATGGCTGTCCTTCGGTGGTGGGGCGCATAAGCAGTGCTGGGGTTCCTAGCGCAACGACTTCATATTGAATGTCGCTTGAGTCTGTGAGCACCAGGTCATGGGATTTCACCGCTCTTGCAAAGGTTAGATACTGCATGGGGGCAACAAAACGCACCTGTTTCAGGGTCCCCAACACGGCGGTCAGTTCTTTCACACCGCGTTGGTGATGTTCGGCAATGATGGTGAACTGAAGCCCTGGGTGGTTGTGCGCCAGGGCAGCGATAGCAAAGGCAAATTCTGAGATTCGACTACGCGGTGTGTCTGGGCTTTGGATCACAACAAGCAGTCGTGCGGTTTCAAGAGAGTCCGTGTTGATATTTTCGGCGAAAGACTTTTCTAAAAGGCCTGTTCTCGCAACGAGCTGAGCGGCATCAACGATTGGGTTTCCTGTGATACCAATTTCATAGGCAGGAAATCCTTCGCTGCGCAAGTTATTTGCGGTGTCGGCGTTGGCAACGCAATGAAACGTGGCCAGTGCGGAGAGCATTCGTCGATTTGATTCACGCTGGTAGTCGATCTCACTACCGTTGGCACGGCGTCCGGCGTCAATGTGAACAATTGGAATACGACGAATAAAAGCCTGTTGGGCGGAGAGCACCGCCTGGAGTGAGTCTCCTTGAAGCAATACTAGGTCAGGGCGTTGTTCGTCGAGTTCATCGCTCACCATCCGCGAGATTTCGAAGCTCAGTGCATGAAGGTCGTCTTCCGAGTGATCGGTGGTGATCTGTCGATTCGGCGTGAGCCCAAAGAGTGCGCCAGTCTGCCAAACGAGATCGGGGTTCTGTCCGATGTGGATCCAGCGCGTGGCGAGCTGCTGCGCGTACTCTTCTTTGAGATGTTTAATGATCGGCGCGGCCTTCACTGTTTCGGATCGCGACGCGATCGGAATGAGGATTTTTTTCATGATCTGTCCTTATGAGAGGGGGTGTTGACATGGGCGGACTAGTCTCTTGGCCCAATCACTTCTCCGGACCACATGAAGTGTGGTAAATCAATAACTTATAATATTTTTCTTTTAGACCACATTAAATGTGGGAAAACTTATCCCAAACACCCGTCCTTCCAAGAGATAGGTGTAATCCTTAAAAGAGCGGACTCCTATCGTCCTCTCCATGCGAAAAACAAATGACATTAAAGACAACTTCTCGGCGCTGCTGCGGGATTCGCTCAGGAGCCGCTTTGGTCGAATCCCCTCGGCTGCCGTGGTTGCCCGTGAGTTCAATCTGCGGGCCTATGACACCGCACCAATCTCCCAGGAGAGCGCACGGCGATGGATTCGTGGTGTGTCACTTCCTGAGGAGGAGCGGCTTCGCGTGCTAGTGAATTGGCTGGATCTGGATTTCAATAAGGTCTTGCGGGCCCGTGAGCGCACACCGGGAGGTGGCTTGCATGCTGGCAATGGCCATACTGCGGGCGTTTTGGTACATCGATTTCATGATGGCAATGGCATGTCGGTTCAGGGCGCCACAGAATCTGGTCACGGACATACGGGGAATGGGCACACGGGGAATGGCTTGTCGCACCATGAACTGGAGGTGCTGCAACTCATCTCCGGCCTCACCGATGACCAAAAGAGGGTGGTTGTCGATCTGATTCGCAAGGGGTTTTCATCCCACCCTATTGGCGGATCCGGGAAGTAGCCGTGAATTCAGCGCCGTATTCCCGAGTGAATTGCCGGTGAATTGATAAACATTAATACTATTTATTTATATAATGCGGAAGTTTTCTGGGGTCTCCTACACAAACAACATAAATAATGGGTTGGACGGCCCATTAGCGCGCGCTGTGGGCTAAGCGGGGGGGGGGTGATGCTGTCAGCAAAACAGGCGTTTGCACAGGCAATGACCGATGCACTACGAGTGCACTATGGCCGTATTCCCTCGGCAGCGGTTGCTGCCCGAGACTTCAATCTCCGCAACCCGAATACCCCTGCGATTTCTGAAGAGACCGCTCGTCGTTGGATGCGTGGTCTGTCGCTCCCGGAGGGAGAACGCATGACGGTCTTAGCGCGATGGCTAGGTCTGGATATGAATAGCATTTTCGGCGATCACCAGACGCCAGTATTTCCTGGTCGTTCGGATCAGCAAGAAGTGTTGAAACTCTTAAACGAACTCAATGCAACCCAGTTGGCCGTACTCAAGAACCTGATTAGGGTTGGGTTTTTGTCAAAAACGAAGGGTCAGCCGGCGTTCTCATGAACGTCAGGTGACCCTGGTGTAACTCTCTCAGAGCTCAATGAATTTCTAGCTTCGTCGGTGATTTTTTGCCGACCTTAGCCAGCGCTAGCGTAAGAAGACCATTGTCATATCGGGCTGTTGAACGTGCCTCATCAATACAAGCGGGAAGTTCCAAGGTTCGTTCCGCAGTGCCGACGAAACGTTCGCCTTTGAGAACCTTATCGGTGGTAACGCTACCGTTTCCATTTTGGAAGCGTCCAACGATCCGTACTTTGTTGCCATCAATACTGACCTCGAGACCCTCTTTGTGGCAGCCAGAGACCTCCGCTTCAATGATGTAGGAGTCCTCGTGTTCTCTCACATCGACCCGAATGGGGTCTCGCATCATGGACATCTGAAACGGATTCGCGAACAGCATAGGAAAGTCACGAAACCAGGGGGAAAAAAAGTTTTCAGTACTTGGAAGGGGTGTCATCTCTATCTCCTAAGGTAAAGGACTCCCATCAGACCATTCTGGTGAGTTCGCCTGGCCAATTACTACGTGCAAATTCCGCTCAAAACGGCACGACAAACGCATTTGTTACCATAAGTCCTCTGCTGGACTAACTCGAGAAACAAATGACGAAGAATATGAGCGGTCTTGATCGGATCGTGCGGGCTTCCCTGGGGGTGCTCTTGATCATTTCTGCGATGGTGGGTGCGCTAGGGCCGTGGGCTTACGTTGGCGTTTTGGCCATCATTGTTGGTCTTGTTGGGAACTGCCCGCTGTATTCGCTCTTTGGGGTAAGGACCTGCAAGACCCCATCGGGCCCCAGCCAGTCCTGATGTCCGCCGATCAGCAGGCGCGGGAGGTCTCGCGCCGTAGAAGTTTTGCCATCATCTCGCACCCCGATGCGGGTAAGACAACCCTCACCGAAAAACTGTTGCTCTACGCTGGCGCGATTCAAATTGCGGGCAGTGTGAAGGCGCGTAAGGCATCACGGCATGCCACCTCCGACTGGATGGAGATTGAAAAGCAGCGGGGGATCTCGGTGGCGAGCTCCGTTATGCAGATGGAATACCGCGACTGCATCATTAACCTGCTGGACACACCGGGGCACCAAGACTTCTCAGAAGACACCTACCGAGTGCTGACGGCGGTGGATTCGGCGCTGATGGTCATTGATGCCGCCAATGGTGTCGAACCTCAGACGCGTCGGCTGATTGAAGTCTGTCGCGCACGCCAGACGCCGTTGATTACCTTTGTCAACAAGTTGGATCGCGAGGTAAAAAAGCCTCTGGATCTCATGGATGAAATTGAAGAAGCACTGGGCATGGCCGTAGTTCCCATGACGTGGCCAGTAGGCATGGGAAAGTCGTTTGCGGGCGTGATCGATATCGCTCGATCTCAGATGCGGCTCTTTCGCCCTGGCGAGGATCGGGTGGGGGCAGAGCACGAGGCGTCTGTGGCAATTGATAATGCCGCGCTAAAGGTCCGCCTCGGCACCGATCTTGATGAGGCATTGGCCGAGGTTGAACTTGTTACCGGTGCGATGCCCGCATTCGATGCCCAAGATTTTCTTTCTGGCCAGCAGTCTCCTGTGTTTTTTGGTTCGGCGATCAATAACTTTGGGGTAAAGGAAGTCTTGGATGCCCTGGTAGAGATGGCGCCAGCACCGGGACCGAGGGCCTCGGTACAACGTTCCGTGGCGCCCGATGAACCGAAGTTTTCTGCAGTCGTCTTTAAAGTGCAGGCGAACATGGACCCTGCCCATCGTGATCGCGTCGCGTTTCTGCGGATCTGCTCTGGCCGATTTGAGCGAGGGATGAAGATCAAGATCGCCCGCAACGGGAAAGAGATTCGCACCAACAACGCCCTGTCGTTCTTGTCGCAGCGTCGTGAGATTCTGGACGAGGCCTTTGCCGGCGACATTATTGGGGTCCCTAATCACGGCCTGTTGCGGCTTGGCGATACGCTCACCGAAGGAGAGGTGCTCCAGTTTAAGGGGCTGCCGTTCTTTGCGCCGGAGATGTTTCGCGCCGTGGAGACGGCGGATCCCATGCGCAATAAGCAGCTGCGTACAGGGCTGATGCAACTTGGCGAAGAGGGGGCGATCCAGGTCTTTCGACCGGTCGCTGGCGGTGCCATGTTGTTAGGAGCCGTTGGTCAACTTCAGTTTGAAGTGGTCGCTCATCGTCTGAAGGCAGAGTACGGTGCCGAGGTTAGGTTTATTGGGTCTCGGTTCAATGTCGCCCGCTGGGTGACCTCGGATGACCCCAAAAAGCTCACCCAGTTTTTGGATGAGAACGCCCATCGCGTTGCGGAGGATGTCGTCGGGGCGCCGGTGCTGCTGACGGCCCATCGGTCGGAGCTAGATGTGGTGCAGGAGCGCTGGCCTGATATTCAGTTCCATGCGCTACGCGAACATGCCGGTCTGATCTTCCAGTCGGAGCTGACGGGCTAGGGTGAACCCTGACCCCGACGGAGGGCCGGGAAGTGGGCATAATGGGCGCCATTTTGTGGTCGAAGCTCATGTCCATCGGGGGCTGAGATCGACACATTCAAGAGTGTTCTATGACCCGTCGCCGTAAGACGATCCTTATTGTCCTTTTAGTTGCTTTGCTTGGCGCGATTGCCGTCGGTGTGATGGTGAAGGGGCGGTCGGAAAAGAAACCGGAAACGCTGGCAACGCTGCAGTTTCGACCGGATGAGGTCACCCAGCCTGTGCTCGAGGCGTTAGTGCAGACCTTTGAAGTCAGCGGTAGTGTGACGTCTCCCGACACGACGATCCTGAAGGCCCGAGCGAGCGGCCAGTTGACTGCACTGTTAGTTCAAGAGGGTGATGCAATCGAGAAAGGGCAGCCCCTTGCGGAGCTCGATCTGACGGAGCTCTCCGGACGATTGCAGGAGCGAGAGGCCTCATTCGCAGCGGCAAGAGCCAATTTCGCTCAGGCCAAGATCAAGTGGGACGCTGACCAGAAGCTTGTTCAGAAGGGCTTTATCTCGCCTGCGGGTGCTGAGCTCTCGCGGGCGAATTTTGAATCCGCCCAGGCGCAGCTTCGGTCAGCCGAGACCCTTCGCGATACCGCCAAGATGCAGCTCCGCGACGCCCAGATTCTGTCGCCGATTCGGGGGGTCGTTGCCAAGCGTCACGCGGTGGTGGGTGAAAAACTCAGTTTCGATCAGCCAATCCTGACGGTGACAAACCTCCAACGTCTGGAGATCACGACACTGATCTCGGCGCAGGACAGCACCTGGTTAAAGCCAAATCAACAGGCAAGTTTTCAGGTGGATGGTCTGACAAAACCGTTGAAAGCACGCCTGTCACGCGTACTTCCCACTGCGGATATGTCGGCTCGCGCAGTCCCGGCAGTCTGGTCGATTGATCCGGGCCAGGGGCTTGTTCGACCCGGTCAGCTCGCGAGCAGCTTTCTTGAATATAAAGACAGCAAACCCGCCTTGACGCTTCCAGCGGAGGCGATTCGTGAAGAGGGCGGTAAGCAGCTGGTCTGGCTGATTGAGGAAGACAAACTCAGGACGCGACTCGTGGTGCTTGGCGGTAAGAGCCGTGACGGGAAGCGGATCGCTGTGATGCAGGGGGTCAAGGAAGGCGACCAGGTACTTTCTCAGCGTTTCGATAATCTGAAAGAAGGTCAGCCCGTGACCATTCTTAAAGCGGCCCAGTAACAGAGGGGCTTGCGCGCCAGCATGTGGGTTACTCGCGTCTCCGTAGCACAGCCTGTGTTTGCCACCATGGTGATGGCGGCACTTTGCGTGCTGGGCATCTTTTCCTACGCCCGGCTTGGTGTGGAACAGATGCCCGAGATTGCCTTGCCTTATGCTTCTATCGATATCCGATACCCAGGGGCCTCGCCAGAGGCTATTGAGCGCGAGATTACGAAACGGGTTGAAGAAGTTCTCAACGGTATTGGTGGTGTGAAACGCATCACTTCGCGAACATTTGAGGGCCGAAGTCAGACTGGCGTGGAGTTCGAGCTCGATACGGACATGGATCGGGCCATTCAAGATGTTCGAGATCGTGTCGCCGCCATTCAACCCGCATTTCCCCCGGATACGAAACAGGCGTTGATCAGTCGAGCGCAAGGGGAAAACGCGCAGCCGATCGTGTCGTATGCGCTTTTATCAGAGACACGTTCCGCACGAGAGCTATCGATGATTGCGGATCTCACCGTTGCCCGGCGATTTAGTCGTGTGGCGGGCGTGTCTGCAGTAGAACTCTCCGGTCAGGCCTCCCGAGAGGTTCGCATCGACTTACACCTCAATCGACTGCAGCAATATGGCATTACGCCTGCAGAGATCGTGTCGGCGCTCGCCGAGCAGAATGCGGATCAGCCGGTGGGGCTTCTGACTAATTCGGTCAAAGACAGTCTGGTTCGCTTAGAAGGCCGTGTCCGTAATCCGTTGGATCTGGCTGAGATGACGGTTGCTCGCAAAAATGGCATGGCGGTGCGGCTCTCAGAGCTAGGCCGTGTCTATGAGCGAGAGGCGGAGCGTTCCTCTATTTCTCGAATCAACGGAAAGCCAGCCATCAGTCTGAATATCTACCGCCAACAAGATGCGAATCTGGTGGCGACCGGGGATGGCATCAAGGCAGCGGCAGAAGAGCTTAAGAAAACGCTTGGCAAAGATCTGGAACTGCGACTGATCTACGCCAATAGCGACTGGGTTAAGGATTCGCTCGCGGGGCTGCAGAGAACGCTGATCGAGGGGGCATTGCTGACGGTAGCGATTGTCTATTTGTTTCTGCATTCCTGGCGGTCAACCGTGATTACGGGGTTGACGCTGCCGATTGCGGTGATCTCGACATTCATTGCGCTGTACATGTTTGGCTTTACGCTGAACTTCATGACCATGATGGCGCTCTCGTTGTGTATTGGCCTACTGATCGACGATGCGATTGTGGTTCGTGAAAACATTGTGCGCCATCTTCGAATGGGGAAAGATCACAAAACTGCGGCGCTCGAGGGGACGGCGGAGATTGGACTTGCCGTGACGGCGACGACGTTGGCGATCTGCGCAGTGTTTGTCCCTGTGGCCTTCATGTCGGGGATTATTGGTCGTTTCTTTTATCCCTTTGGAATTACCGTCACCGTCGCTGTATTGATCTCACTATTTGTGAGTTTCACGCTTGATCCGATGCTCTCCAGTGTCTGGGCCGATCCGGAAGGCCCGCGGAAGAAGATCCCCGTGCTTCATCGCATCGTGGATCCAATGATCAATGGTGTGGATCGCATGATGGATTTCCTTCACCGCCACTATGAGCGTCTGGTGAACTGGATTTTCCTTGGTGCTCGGGTCACCATTTTTCGAAAGATCTCTCTGTCGCCACGCGGCGCGATCGTGGGCTTGGCGATTTTCAGTTTTGTGTTAGCGATCGCATTGATTCCGGCAGTGGGTACCGAGTTTGTGCCCAAGACGGATCAGGGCTTTACCCAGATTTCGGTTCGTCTTCCGGTCAGTACTAGCCTTGCGAGGGGTGACGAAAAGATTCAGCAGGTTGAAGGCATTCTGCGCACCATCCCTGAAGTTGAGACGCTCAGTACGTCGATTGGTGGTGCAGGCTCCGGATTTCTGACGGGACGAAACCAGGCCACCCTTCGGATTGTCTTAACGCCGAAAGACGAGCGACGACGCAGTCAGTTTGATGTTGAAAAAGAGATTCGCGAAAAACTCAAGGCGATCCCTGGGATTGAGGTTTCGGTCAGCACGGATCGCCCGATTTTTATCGCCATCCTGGGTAACGATGCGAAGGCGCTCTCGAAGGCGACCGATGAGTTCGCCGCCAAACTTGCCACGATTCGTGGGGTGGTTGATATTGAGACCTCAAATAAGCCGGGCACGCCAACATTTGCAGTGCGACTCGACAGCCTGGCCATTCGTGAGCTGGGCCTCAGCAGCCGGCAGATCGCCTCGTCACTTCGGGCATTTGTAAATGGCGAGATTGCGACCTACTGGACGGCTGGCGATGGGGAGCAGGTGGAAGTCTTGGTTCGTCTGCCAGAGGAAGCCCGGGAGCGTGTAGAGCAGGTCCGCAAGCTACCCATCGCTTACACAAAGGACGGTTCTCCAGTCATTTTGGAGCGGGTTGCATCGATCACCCAGGTCGAGAGCCCAGAGGTAATACGACGTCAGAACCTAATGCTGCGCGAGGCCATCTTTGCAGGCGTGCAGGGCCGCCCGGCTGGTGATGCCGGGGCAGAGGTCAAGGCGCTGATCAAGGAGACGACGCTGCCAGACGGGATGCGGTTCGACGTTGGCGGCGCTACGAAGGATCAGGAAGAGGCCTTTAAAGGACTCCTCGCGGCGATGGCGCTTGCGGTGACCTTCATTTACATGGTGCTCGCCAGCCAGTTCGCCAGTTTTCGTCAGCCGATCGCCATCATGGTCTCGCTTCCTCTTGCCCTGATCGGGGTGGTGCTGGCCCTGCTGCTCTTTCGCTCGACGTTAAACGTCTTTTCTATGATCGGATTGGTCATGCTGATGGGGCTTGTGACCAAGAACGCTATTTTGTTGGTGGATTTCGCTAATCAGGCCCGTCGGGCAGGCGCAACGGTCCACCAGGCCTTACTCGAGGCCGGGCAGGTCCGGATGCGGCCGATCATGATGACCACCTTTGCAATGGTCTTTGGTATGTTGCCGTTGGCCCTCGCCTTAAACGACGGCGGCGAGATCCAGGCGCCCATGGGGCGGGCGATTATCGGGGGAGTGATCACTTCGGCTATCCTCACCTTGGTAGTGGTGCCGACGATTTATTCTTATCTGGTCAAGGATCCGCCTTCTGAGGGGACCCCAGACAAGCCGGGAATTACCTAATAAATTCCCGGTCGGCAAAAATGAGATACTCCCCGGCTTGCGTCGCGCCGGAGAGGTGAGACGAAGAGACAAGAAAAGACCTGCATGAGTTACATCGATTCCGAACAGAAATCTTCCCGCAAGCGCATGATCGGCCTGGGAGTGGTAGTGGCCGCTCACGTAGTACTGGGAATCTTGATCCAACTGGGCATGGCCCGGGATATCGTGAAGCTCGTGAAGGACCCCGTTGAGGCCGTGCTGCTTGAAGAGATCAAGCCACCGAAGCCGCCTCCGCCGCCGCCACCGAAGCCGGCAGCGCCGCCTCCGCCGCCGCAGATGCAGTCGAATATTGTGGATTCCACGCCCAACCCCAACGCGACCACGGCCAATACCGAGGTAAAGCCGGCAGCGCCTGCGGCCCCCATCGGGGCCCCGACGAGTACTTCGGCAGCCTTGAGTGCCGGCGGCAACTGTGCGAAGCCCGAGTATCCTCGGGAGTCGCTGCGTGCGGGTGAGACCGGAACGTCGCGGATTCGTTTTGTAGTGGAAGCCAATGGTCGAGTGAGCTCCGCCTCGATTGAGCGCAGTTCCGGTTCGCGACGCCTGGATCAGGCCGCGATGGCGGCACTGTCACTGTGTACCTTTACCCCGGGAACGCAGGCGGGTAAGCCTGTGAGAAGTGAAACAACGATTAACTACGTGTGGCGTATAGATTGACCTTTTTGAACTTGAAAGGAAGTGGTATGACCTTCTTTAACTGGACAACACTGCAGCTCCGGACACGCCGGGCAGCTCAGGCAATGGCCTGTGCACTCATCGTGATGGTTGCCGCTACCGGCCTCACGCCATCCATCGTCTACGCACAGGCGAATACGGCCCAGCCCGCTGCTGCTGCCCCGGCGGCGCCTGCTGCGGAGGCTGCGCCTGCTGAGAACCCATACGGCCTTAAGGCACTCTGGAACGAAGGCGACTTCGTGTCCAAGATCACCTTGTTGATTCTGGTCATCATGAGTATCGGCTCTTGGTACGTGATTTTCACGAAGTACCGTGAGCAGGGCAAAGTGATGGCGTTCAAGAAAGAGTCCGATGAGTCTTTTTGGAATGCATCGTCAGTTCAGGCAGGGCATAACACGCTGAATGAAGACAGCCCTTTCCGTTACGTTGCGGAAAAAGGTCTGGCGAGCGTCGGCCACCACAAGGGCCTGATCGGTATGATCGATCTGAACAGCTGGCTCACCATGAGTATTCAGCGTGCAGTCGCTGTGATTCAGAGCCGTCTTCAGGGCGGTCTCGCCTTCCTGGCGACCGTTGGTTCGACCGCGCCGTTCGTTGGTCTGTTCGGTACGGTCTGGGGAATTTATAACGCGCTGGTCAAGATTGGTATCTCCGGTCAGGCGTCGATTGATAAGGTGGCGGGTCCTGTGGGCGAGGCGCTCATCATGACGGCAATCGGTCTGGCGGTCGCAGTGCCAGCAGTGCTGGGTTACAACTGGCTCGTTCGACGTAACAAGCAGGTGATGGAAGGAGTCAACGGCTTTGCCAATGAGCTCCATGCGGTCATCCTTGCCGAATCACGTAAGTAAATCGACGGGCTAGGCGGGAGATTGCAATGTCGATGAATGTGGGCTCTCCGGAGACGGATGCGGATGATGCGGTAGTCAGTGAGATCAACACGACGCCCCTTGTGGACGTGATGTTGGTGTTGCTGATCATCTTTCTGATTACGATTCCGGTGGTCACCACATCGGTGAAGGTGAATCTGCCGAAAGAAACGATCCAGGCGCGCGAGACCAAGCCTGAGAACGTCATCATTTCTGTGGATTCGACCGGTCGTATCTTTCTCTATGACACACCGATCAAGAACACAACAGAGCTTTCGGACCGTTTGAAAAAGTTTGCGGACATGAAGCCGCAGCCCGAGGTGCATATTCGTGGAGATGCGGCCTCGAAATTTGAGTCGATCGGTAAGGTCATGAACGCAGTGCAGCGGGTAGGCATTAAGAAAGTTGGATTCATCACAGAGCCCGTCGAGGGCGTCGTCGCGCGCTGATAAGGAATAGCCATGTCTATGAGTGTGGGCCCAATCGGGCAGTCTGATGAACCGGAGGTGATGATGGATATCAACACCACGCCGTTGATCGACGTGATGCTGGTGTTGCTGATCATGCTGATCATCACCATTCCGATTCAGTTACACGCCGTCAATCTGGATATGCCCGTGCGTTCGCCACCGACGAACAACAAACCTGTTGTCGTTCGAGTGGATGTGGATTTCAACGGCGCCATTTTCTGGAATGGTCAGAAGCTCTCTGGCCCGAGCGAGATGGAGTCTCGGATGAAACAGGCGGCCACGATGTCACCCCAGCCGGAGATGCATATTCGGGCGCACGGCGGTAGCCGCTACGACGCCACCGCAGCGGTTCTGGCGACGGCTCAGCGGGTAGGACTGAAAAAGCTCGGAATCGTCGGCGCGGAGCAGTTCGGCGACTAGTCGCTGAGCGCCATCTGCAGAGAGCGGGGTACAGCGCATGCGACTCCACCGGGTCACCATTGCGGCGGTTTCTGTCACGCTTTTCGCAAGCTGCTCGGTCTCCAACGAGCCAGTTCCAGAAGCGCTGCTCAAAGAAAACACCTTCTTCACCTCGTATCAAGAGACGCCGAAATATCTCGATTCAACATCGTCTTACAGTAACAACGAAACGCCATGGACCTATGCAGTCTATGAGCCGCCACTGAAGTATCACTATCTCAAGCGACCTTATGAGCTGATCCCGCGCACGCTGACGCAGATGCCTGACGTCACCTATTTTGATAAGGCAGGCAAAAAGCTTCCCGCATCTGCACCAAGCGAAAGAATCGCGCAGACGGTGTTTACGCTCAATGTTCAGCCGGGCATCCTGTATCAGCCCCATCCTGCGTTTGCAAAAGATGCCCAGGGCAAGTTGTTGTATCACGCCCTCACAGAAGAAGACTTGAAAGACAAGCGCACGCCGTACGACTTTGCGCAGAAAGGGACGCGCGAGCTCACGGCCCATGATTACGCCTATGCGATCAAGCGTCTCGCGACACCTCGGGTGAAATCACCTGCTTTTGGCTTTTTGTCAGAGAAGATCGTGGGTCTTGCGGATTACGGCAAGAAGATCAAGACCTTTAATGAGTCTCTGAAGACTGGTAAATCGGCGCGTGAGATTGGACCGTTCGGTCACCTTCCGTGGATTGATTTTCGTGAGCATGAACTGCCCGGTGTCGAAGTGCTCGACGATCACACGCTTCAGATTCGGGTGATTGGAAAGTATCCACAGTTTAAATACTGGCTGGCCATGACCTTCTTTGCGCCGATTGCCTGGGAGGTTGACGCCTTTTACTCTCAGCCTGGAATGGTTCGGAAGAATCTGATCGCCAACACATGGCCCGTCGGGACTGGCCCGTACATGCTCACTGAATTCGTCCCGAACGCCCGAATGGTGTTAGAGAAGAACCCCAACTATCGCGGTGGGGTCTATCCCTGCGAGGGTGAGCCTTCAGATCGCGCAGCGGGCTATCTTGATGACTGCGGCAAGCGTACGCCGTTTATCGACAAAGCTGTATCGATTATTGAGAAAGAGGGCACCTCCGTTGTAACCAAGTTCATTCAGGGCTATTACGACAATCCCCAGATTGAACGCGGCGAACCAGGGATTGCCTATCAGGTCTCGATTGAAGATGGCACGGGCCGTTCGAAAGACATTCTTGAACGAAAGATCAAGCTGCCCAGCACCATTCAGGTGGGGCTCTGGTATTTCGGGTTTAACTGGCTCGACCCCGTCGTGGGTGAGGGCAAGACGCCGGAGCAAAAGATTCGGAACCGGAAGCTGCGACATGCGCTCGCGATTGCCTTTGACTTTGAAGAGTATGTGGCGATCTTTGAAGACAATCGCGCCAAGCCCAATCACAGCATTGTGGTTCCCGGATTATTCGGACATGACAAGATCGGGCACAACCCGCTGATCTACGAAAAAGACGCGCAGGGCAATTACAAACGACGCAGCATAGAAGAGGCGAAGAAGCTTCTTGCCGAGGCGGGCTACCCCAATGGTCGTGACGCGAAGACGGGCAAGCCGTTGGTGATTAACTATGACACCCAGGGCGTAGGCCCTGGCTACAAGGCGCGTCTGGACTGGACGGTGAAGCAGTTCGAGAAGCTCAACATTCAGGTCGAAGTGCGCAATACGGACTACAACCGATTCCAAGACAAGATGCGGAAAGGCGCTGCCCAGTTCTTTTTCTGGGGTTGGCTTGCCGACTATCCGGACCCCGAGAACTTTTTGTTCCTGCTCTACGGGCCGAACTCTAAGGTTGCCGTGGATGGAGAGAATGCCTCGAACTGGCGTAATGACGATTTCGATGCGCTTTTCGTCAAGATGAAGGATATGGAAGACACGCCAGAGCGTGCGGCCTTGATCCAGAAGATGGGCCAGATCATGCAGGAAGATATGCCGCTCTTGTTCGGCTGGTCGGAAGAATATGGTGGGGCCTTCCATCAGTGGGTCTACAACGGAAAACCATCGAATATCATTCGCGACCAGCTGCAGTACCTGCGGATTGATCCGGCACTCAGGGTTCAGAAGATCGCAGAATGGAATAAGCCCATCTGGTGGCCTTTGTTCCTGATTCCTGTCGGACTCATTGCGGTGAGCTGGCCGGCCTGGCGGGCCTGGCGTCGTCGTCTGCAACAGTCGGCGCTTGCCAAGCAGGGAGAGGTCTCATGATCCGATTCCTTGCCCGGAAAATTCTCTATGGTCTAGCTATTCTGATCGGCATCAACCTGGTGACCTTTCTGCTGTTTTTCAAGGTCAATACGCCTGATGACATGGCCCGCATGCAGCTTGGTGGCAAACGGATTACGCCGGATGCCATTGAAAAGTGGAAGGCCGAGCGCGGCTATGACCGTCCGCTCTTTTTTAATGAGAAGGCGCAGGGGGTCGCGAAGGTGACCGATACCCTCTTTGTGGATAGCTCGCTTCGGATGTTTGTCTTCGACTTTGGTCAGGCGGATAGCGGCCGCGACATCTCCTCTGAGATCAAACGTCGAGCGATGCCAAGTCTTGCTTTAGCGCTTCCTGCTTTTGTGATCGGCATGGGGCTATCGATCTGTTTTGCGTTGGGGTTGGCATTTTTCCGAGCGACCTACCTAGATTTCTGGGGGACGGTGATCTGTGTGGTCTTGACCTCGATCTCAGCACTGTTCTTTATTGTGGCCGGGCAGTTCGTCTTTTCGCGGGTGCTTCAGCTGCTCCCGGTATCGGGGTTTGACCCCGGTTCTGATGCCTGGCGCTTTCTCATCATGCCGGTATTGATTAGTGTGATCGCACGACTTGGCGGCGAGACACGGTTTAACCGAACCGTATTTTTGGAAGAGATCGCAAAAGACTACGTTCGTACGGCCCGATCGAAGGGGCTGTCTGAGCAGGCGATTCTGTTTGGCCATGTACTACGCAATGCCTTGATTCCGATTATCAGTGCCTCGGTTGCCGTGATTCCGTTGCTGTTTATGGGCAGCCTAATCGTTGAATCTTTCTTTTCGATCCCTGGCCTTGGTAGCTATCTGATCGAAGCGATCGGTTCTCAGGACTTTGCCATCGTGCGATCCATGGTGTTTGTGGGCTCTGTGCTCTACATCGTAGGCCTGATTCTCACGGATATCTGCTACTCACTTGCGGATCCTCGGATTCGTCTGCAATAAGGCCGGACTCACCATGCAGATGACCTACATTCTTACGGACCTGTTTGTTTACACGATCTGTATTGCGATCGCAGTTTACGCTTGGCGTGTGATGCGCAATCCCCAGCAGCGTGCGAACTGGTCGCTGGTGTTTCGTCGACCTGTCGCGGCCGTCAGTGGGCTGATAATTCTGTTTTTCTTATGCATCGCGGCGCTCGATTCGATTCACTATCGTCCAGCGTTGCCGGCAGCAGCAGGACAGACCAAAGCGGTCTATGGGGAGCCACGCTCTCTGCTGGATGCAGGACTTGCTTCTTTGGCGACGGCGCGTGAGCGAAGCTACTCCCAGCCGCTCGCCTATCAGGCCTTTCGCAAGGAAACCTTTGAACGCAATGGCGCCTCGGTTCGCGACTACCCAAGACTTCGTTTTGGAGGCGCCCATCTCACATCGCCTGAGACCGAACACGCCGCTGATATTGCGAGCCGTTCCTTTGTTGCGGTTGCAAAGGCGATTGCGATCTCGGCTGGACTCATCGTCATCGGACTATTGATTGGAACCTTGCGCCAAGGCCAGGGTGTTGGCCGGGCTTGGCAGACCTTTATCAAAGGCCAATCGAAATGGCCCTGGCGTTCGCTTGCCCTCACCGCACTAGGGCTGATTATGGTCTGCGCCTGGGTGATGGAGCTCTCGGCGGTGTATCACGTCTTTGGTACCGACCGTACTGGAAACTCGGTACTCGTCGTCGCGTTAAAGAGTGTTCGAACGGCACTGGTCATCGGTAGCCTGACGACCTTAGTGGTGTTGCCCTTAGCGATTACGCTTGGGGTAATCGCTGGGTATTTCCGCGGCTGGGTGGATGAAGTCATTCAATACATCTACACCCTATTGGCCTCGATTCCCGATGTGCTGCTGATTGCGGCAACAGTGTTGATGCTGCAGGTATTTATTGACACGAATCCAGCACTTTTTGAGACCGCGCTTGAACGGTCTGATGCACGGCTTTTTTTCTTGTGCCTGATTCTTGGAATTACTTCCTTTACAGGGTTGTGTCGTCTTGTACGAGGAGAGACCTTAAAGCTCCGAGAGCTGGATTACATTCAGGGTGCACAGGCTTTTGGGGTATCCACGCCGCGCATCCTGGCCCGCCATATCGTCCCCAATCTGATGCACCTCGTGCTGATTAATATGGTGATGCAGTTTTCTGCGTTTGTGCTTGCGGAAGCAGTCTTGTCTTATGTAGGGGTTGGTGTCGATCCCAACACGGCAAGTTTCGGTGTCATGATTAATACGGCCCGCTCTGAGCTTGCCGCAACACCAATTGTCTGGTGGACGCTGGCAACTGCGTTTGCCTTCATGGTCATGATTGTGCTGTCGACGAATCTATTGGCGGATGCGATTCGTGACGCTTTTGACCCCAGAGCACGTCTAATGAGGCGGCCCACATGATGCGTGATATCCAAGTCCATGATCTGAGTGTTGAGCTCACGACGGAAGCCGGCATCGCCCGTGCGGTGGATGCGCTCAGCCTGTCGATCGACCGCGGAGAGACATTTGCGCTGGTCGGAGAGTCTGGCTGTGGCAAGTCGATGACAGCCATGGCCCTGATGCGACTGCTCCCCGATAACGGAGCGGTGGTGAACGGTCGAGTCCAGCTGCGAGATCTAGAGCTCCTGAGTCTGTCGGAGTCGCAGATGCAGTCGGTCCGTGGACGTCGGCTCTCGATCGTTTTCCAAGAACCGGCAACGAGCTTGAATCCGGTGATGACCGTGGGCAAGCAGATCATCGAGGTGATCGAGCGACATACCGATGTCAAGGGAGCGGCCGCTCGCGAGAAGGCGCTGGAATGGCTGGAGCGGGTCGGTCTTCCGGAGCCTCGCCGACGTCTTGATGCCTATCCATTTGAGCTTTCTGGCGGTCAAATCCAACGGGTCATGATCGCCTTAGCACTGGCGGCGGAGCCAGACCTGCTGATTGCGGATGAGCCGACGACGGCGCTCGATGTGACGATTCAGGCACAGATTCTCGATCTGATGAAGTCGCTGCAGCAGGAACGGGGTATGGCGATTCTGCTGATCACCCATGATCTTGCTGTGGTCAGTGATATGGCCCACCAGGTGGCGCTGATGTACGCCGGTCAGATCGTTGAGCTGGCGAGCGTGAAAGACTTCTTTAAGAATCCTGGTCATCCGTATGCCCAGTTATTGCTTCAGGCCTTGCCGGGTGAAGATCGCCGAAACCAGTCGCTTGCCGCAATTGAAGGGACGGTGCCTGAACTGACCCATCGCTTTCTGGGCTGTCGGTTTGCCAGTCGTTGCCCATGGGTACAGGATGGCTGCACGCAGCAAGATCTTGCGCTGACTGATCACACTGCATCCGCTGAGGCAACACCTGCCGCCGTAACTCGTCATCTCGTTCGTTGTGCCAGAGCAGGACAGATTG
>JACCDY010843227.1_pt1 | contig 32517 bp, 24 predicted proteins | sample 7446391 | NCBI WGS metagenome assembly JACCDY01 (sample SAMN15323451, study PRJNA562643) | freshwater metagenome | isolation source: river surface water | place: USA:Blue River Watershed | collected 2017-08-18 | reverse complement strand
CAGAAATTCACGATCCTCGAACAGCGCCTGACAATCAAGCTTGGCTCCATTGTCGTCATCGCGCTGGGCGCATTCACCGCCATCTCGAAGCTGATCGGATAGTTGTCGCTCTGCGAGCGATACATTCCTTTCGTCACCCGAATGGGCATCCGTTTTACAATAGCGACCTTGCTCGGTTGTCAATCGAGCGAGGCACTCATGCCCGAGTGGTGAAATTGGTAGACACAGCGGACTTAAAATCCGCCGCTCGCTGAGAGGCAGCGTATCGGTTCGATTCCGATCTCGGGCACCATCTTGATCGGCAACATGACCTGAACCCTCCCATCGCGGAGGGTTTTTTCTTTGGGCAGCGTCTAACGTGTGCTGCTTCAAATCGACGAGTGTGCGCAAGGGCCTCGCCCATCGTGCCAAGCGCCATGGTGCGCTCTGTTCGTGGCAATCAACAATCTCTGCTTCGCTGGCGTTGCCATCGCGCTAGCTGAAGCGGGTCAAGCACTGTTCATTGATCCAGACGCTGTGCTCGCCCCCCTCGGACTCCTTCATCGGAATCCTTCGTCGGAATCCTTCAGGCCTTTTGGGGTCTGTGTTTCTGATGTCCTTTTGTCTGTGAAGAAACTATTAATCAAAAGCAACCTTCCTGTGTGGTAACTATTTGATTTTATTGCAATTATTCTTGCCTTGGCGGGGTGCGCGAGAGTAGCATTTTTCATACAAACCACTGCCGTCATTCGTTGAAAGGCAGAAAACAATGCATCTGATTTTTTATCTTGACGAACAGCCTTATGCATTGACAAGTAATGCCGTAAAAGAGCTGTTCAAGCTGCCCAAGTTGACGCCGGTGGCGACGATATCCAGTTTGGCCGGCACTTTGAATTGCCGCGGAAAAGTCATTGCTGTGTTGGATTTTTCTGCATTGCTGGGCCGCCCACGCCCCGCCTACTGCCAAGATGATGTGCTGATCGTGCTTGAGCACCTGGGGCAGGTCATGGGACTGATAGTCAGTGAGGTCGCCGGCCTGCGTAGCTTTTCACCGCACGATATTGTTCCGCTGCCCAAGCCACTTCCCGACATTCCGTCAACCCTGGTGATGGGGCAGTACGTCGGTGGCGACGAGGAACTGATCACCGTGATGGATGTCGACGCCTTGTTCGCCCATCCCGCCGCGCTTCAGGCTGAGCCGTCCGCGGAGGTGATGACCTCCTTGGTCGATGCCCGCTTCGACTGGCAGCAATTCGATGCTGATGCGCGCGCGCTGCTGACCGAGCGTGCATCGAGGATCGCACGTGTGGATGAGCCAGCCGACCCGACCGGCACGGAAATGCTGGCCATCGTCAGCCTGGCCGGCGAGCGCTTCGCCCTGCGAACCGGTCCGATACAGGAGTTCACGTTGGCGCTGCGCGTGCAGCCGCTGCCTTCCTGCCCACCCCATATCGCCGGCTGCATGAACCTGCGCGGTGATGCGCTTGTTCTGGTCGACGTGCGCGGTACGCTGCACTTGTCGACCGATGGCATGCCACCGATGGTGGTCGTGATGCGCGTCCCCGGTCTCGGGCTATTCGGCGTACTGGTCGATGCGATTGAACAGGTCGCATCATTGCGGATACACGATCCCGACATCCTGCCGGGCGGACTGGCCCGTTTCGAAGAGTCTTATCTGTGCGGACTGCTCCAGTTGGGCGGGGTCGACGTTCCGCTGCTGGATGTCGCGGGAATGCTGTTCGAGGCCGGCATGATTGCCGACATGGCGGCGTGAGGCTGGCACATCATGATCAATGATCCCAGTCTGCTAGAACTGTTTTCCGCCGAGAGCGATGAACATCTCGCGCGACTCGATGCTGCGCTGCTGGCGGCCGAACAGACCCCGGATGCGGTGCCGCCTTACCCTGACATGATGCGTGAAGCCCACAGCCTGAAGGGGGCGGCGCGGATGATAGGACTGATCGATATCGAGGCACTCGCGCATCGCCTGGAAGACGTTCTGGCAGCCTGCCAGCGCGGCGCTCTGCAGCTCGGTCCGCAACTCGAACGGCTGAGCCGCGCCCTGAAGGCGTTGGCAGCCATGGTGCGCGAGGCAACCACCGGCCAGCCGGCCGGGCTGGACCTGGAGGCTGAGTTGGCCGCCTTGACGGTGACGCAAGCTGAGCCGTCATCGAGCGCATCTGCCACGGCACCGACCGCACCGACGGCACCGACGGCACCGACGGCACCGACGGCACCGGCCATACAGAGCACACCGACCACACCGACCACACCGACCGCACCGATCCCCGCGACTGCGCCATCGGCTACCACGGCTACCACGCCCACTGCGGCGACCAGTGCCAGCGCAGCACACGCAACAGCGGGCACCGCCGACACGGTTGCACGCCCGTCTGCGTCGCCTGCCACACAGCTTGCAGCGCCGGACAGCCCATTTCGCATCGAGTCTGTGCGCATACAGACAGACAAGCTGGATGGGTTGCTCAAGCAATCGGGCGAGCTGCGCGTGAACCGCGGCAGCATCGCTCATCGGTATGACGAATTCGCGCATCTGACTCAGCTGGTGGAGGATCGGCTGCGGCAGGCAGGGGGCAGCCCTCTGGACGGGCGTTGGCTTGCCGAACTCTGCGGCCGGCTCGAGGTGTTGCGTGATGGCCTGCGCCGGGACCGAGCACGTCTTGAGCAGATCACCGATGCCATATCAGAGCGCGTTCGCGATATGCGCATGTTGCCGCTGCAGACCCTCTTTCGTCTGTTTCCGCGTATGGTGCACGAGCTGGCGCTCAGCAAAGGCAAGCGCGCCGAGCTGTTGATCGAAGGCGGCGAGATCAATGCAGACAAGCGCATCCTGGAAGAAATGAAGGATGCGCTGACACACTTGCTGCGCAACGCGATTGACCATGGCATCGAAACGCCGGAACAGCGCCTGGCCAGCGGCAAGCCCGCCGTGGCCATGATTCGGCTCTGTGCACGGCAAGCCAATGCGCGTATCGAGATCGAGGTATCGGACGATGGCGCCGGACTCGACCTGCAGGCGATCCGACAAGCCGCAGCCAAGCGCCGACTGGTCAGCGATCGTGAACTCGCTGAGATGAATGACAGCCAGCTGCAAATGCTGTTGCTTTCTCCCAGCGGCCTGTCGACCAGCCGCTTCCTGACTGAAACCTCAGGCCGCGGAGTCGGGCTGGGAGTGGTGGGTGCCAGCGTCGAAAAGCTCAAGGGGCAGCTGGTGTTCGATTCGCATCCTGGTCAAGGCCTGACGGTGCGACTCGACATCCCGGTCACTCTGGCTACCACGCGGGTCTTGGTGGTCCGCAGCAGCGGCCAGGATTTCGCCTTGCCTGCCGATCAGGTTCGCAGCGCGTTCCTTGTCGAACTGAGTCAGCTCTACACCATCGAAGGCAGGCAAGTGGCCAACATGCAAGGCAATGTGCTGCAGGTCGCGTCGTTGCACCAGTTGTTGCGAATGAGCCCGGATCCGGAGCACGCGCTGGCGGCCGGGCAATCGCGACAGGTCTGCGTGATCATCGAGGCCGGAGTTGAAGCTCTGGGACTGCTGGTGGACCAGACAGTCTGCGAGGAAGAGGTCATGCTGCACCAGCAAAGCCGACTCCTGAAAGGCATACCCAATCTGGCCGGCGTGACTATCCGTGACACGGGCGATGCCTGCGCAGTACTGGCGCCGGCGGATCTCATTCGAGCCGCCGGCCAGACCTTGCCGATGGGCGACGATCAGGCACAGGCCGTGGCTGCGCCAACGCCAACGCGCAAGCCGATGATCTTGCTGGCTGAAGACAGCATCACCACCCGTACTCAGGAAAGGCGCATCCTCGAGGCGGCCGGGTTTGACGTGACCACTGCCGTCGACGGTAGCGAGGCCTGGCTGAAGCTGGGTGTCGGAAAATTCGACGCCCTTGTGTCGGACATTCAGATGCCCAACATGGACGGATTGGAGCTGACCCGCAGGCTGCGCGCAGATCAGCGCCATGCGTCGCTTCCGGTAATTCTGGTCACGACCCTTGCATCGGGCGAGGACAAGCGGCACGGCATGGAAGCGGGTGCCAATGCCTACATCACGAAATCCGCTTTCGACCAGCAGGTGCTGATCGATTGTCTGCACCGCTTGCTGTAGAGGCATCCAGCCATGAACAACGGTCATGACCATCAAGTAATGCAAGACGATGCGAAGCGCCGCATCCGCGTGTTCGTTGTCGATGATTCTGCATTGGCTCGAAAAATCCTGTCGGACATCATCAATGGCGCCCCCGGCATGCATGTGGTCGGCTGCGCCGCCAATGGCAAGGAGGCGTTGGCGCGGGTGCCGGCGCTGGCACCGGACATTGTCTGCACTGATTTCCACATGCCGGTGATGGACGGCGCGCAGTTCATCCGGCAGTTGATGCGGCTGCATCCGCTGCCTGTGCTGGTCGTCAGCGTGTCAACCCAGGAAAACGACAAGGACAAGATTTTCCAGTTGCTTCAGGCCGGCGCGCTCGATGTGATCGCCAAGCCACGCCTGCATCTGAACGACACACCCCAAACGCTGAGCAAGCTGAAATCGGAATTGACGAGCAAGATACGCATCCTGTCTGGCGTCTATGTGTTCCGCCGAAGGGCAATGGCACCGGGACCGGAATTGAAGGTGTCAAGTACGCACGTGCTGCCTGTCCCCACCGATTCGATGCAGGTTCCGGAGATCGTCGTGATAGGCGCCTCCACCGGCGGACCGCAGGCGTTGAAAGCAATTTTCACTGCCCTGCAATGGCCCTTGCCCTTTCCCATCGTGTGCGTGCAGCACATTGCCGAAGGCTTTCATGAGGGACTGCTGCGCTGGCTCGGCGACGAGATCGGGCGTCCGGTGGAAATCGCGAAGGCCGGGCAACAGCCACGCGCAGGCGTGATCTATTTCGCGCCCGAAAATCATCATCTGGCATTCGATTCGTATCGCAGCTTCATTTTTTCCGACAGCCCCCCGCTGGCCGGCTCACGCCCGGCCAGCGATGTGCTGTTCAATTCCGCTGCTGCCCGCTTCGGCCGGGGCGTGCTCGGCATTGTGTTGTCAGGGATGGGATGCGACGGCGCCAGCGGCCTGAAGCAGATCGCCGATGCGGGCGGGATGACGGTTGCCCAAGACGAAGCCAGCTGCGTTGTCTACGGAATGCCGCGCGCCGCGATCGAAATCGGGGCCGCCCGCTACCAGCTGGCACCCGCCGACATCGCCCAATTGATTAACCAGATAAAAGTGATCACCTGAAAGGCGCCGGCATCTCATGAACTCTCCTCGAATTCTGCTGGTCGAAGACAGCGCGATTCAAGGGGAATTGCTGCGCCGACTGCTGGTTGAACAAGGTTACGACTGCCAGGTCGCGAAAGATGGAAAAGCTGGCCTGATTGCATTGCAAGCCGAGCCAGCGACACGGGCCAGGCTGGTCATCAGCGACGTCACAATGCCGGTCATGGGCGGCTATCAGATGTGCACGCTCATCAAGCAAGACCCGACCCTGAAAAGCATTCCTGTCATTCTGCTGACAGAGCTGTCAAATTCGGTCGATGTGGTGCGCGGACTGAATGCGGGTGCCGATGCTTACCTGACCAAGCCGTATGATCGCGATCGTCTGCTGCGACAGGTCAGGCAGCTGCTCGCCCATTCTGGCATCGCTGGCGATACCGGCGAGGCCGAGGCGATCGATATCGACGTCAGCGGGCAGTCCTATGCCGTGACCGCCAGCCGGCGCCAGATTTTGCACATGCTCGTATCGACCTATGACAACGCGGTCGAGCAAAACCGTGTGTTGCGCAAATTAGAACAAGAGTTGCGCGTGTTTAACAAGAAGCTGGAGTCGCGTGTTCAGGAACGCACGGCCGCGCTTGAGACGGAGCAGGCGCGCGCCAAAGAGGCCGAGCTGCGTTATCGCACGCTGTTTGCCTTGCTGCCCGAAGGCGTGGTTCTGATGTCGCCGGATAGCTGCAGTTTCATCGAGTCCAACGATGTTGCCTGCGCCCAGCTCGGCTACAGCCAGCAGGCATTCGCGAAGCTTGATCTTTTCGCGATCACCGCCGCGGATGCGCACGATGCCCTCCGAGATCACCTGAAGCTGGCGTACCTGCACGATGGATACAGCTTCACCTCGCGCCACCTGATGCAGGACGGCAGGGAGCGGGATGTCGAGATCCGGATCCGCATCATCGAACTTGGTGGTCAGCGTCTGCTGCACTGCATTTTCCGTGACATCACCGAGCTCAATCAGGCCCATCTGATGGCGCAGGAGCTTCGGCATCAAGCCGAACGCATCGAAGAGCTCAACCGCGAGATCGCGGCGATGGAGACCCTGGGTCGGCGACCACTGGAAGCGGGCATGATGGAGCCCGAAGCGATGAGCGCGCTGGTCGGCAGCCTGGCTGCGCGCTACATCAATCTGCTCGACCTTGCCGTCGAACGCCAAGCCTATCAGGTGAAGCCGGATATTGCCGGTTCACTGCGGGCTATCGCCGAGGAACTCGGCAGCGCCGGTGCCGGACCGCGCGAAGTGGTGTCGCTGCACGGTCAGGCATTGCGCGTCAAGGTTGAAGGCCTCAAGCCCGAGCTGAAATGGGCCTTCATGGAAGAAGGACGACTGATGGTGCTCGAGCTGATGGGTTACCTGGTCGCACACTATCGCAAGGTGCTGCAATGAGCGCCGTTCCGATCCCTGTCGTTACGCTGCGTTTGCAGCTGTACCTGGCCGGACCGCCGCACCCGGCCTGCCCGACATTGACCGCGCTCGACCAGTTGCGCCGGCTCGGCTACGTGATCGAACTGGAAGTGATCGACATCCGGTCCGATCCGCAGCGTGCCGAGGCTGATCGCGTGATCGCCACGCCCACGCTGGCCAAGCTCCATCCGCTGCCGATGCGGCGCGTGATGGGCGATCTGGCCGACGTGCAGCGCCTGATGCAACTGCTGCAGATTTCCTGAGGAGACGACGATGCCCCACCCGGATCAGGAAGGCCAGGTCAACAAGGTGTCGAGCGGTATCTCAGGCTTCGACGTGCTGTCGCGCGGCGGGCTGCCGAAAGGGCGTGCGACGCTGGTGGCCGGTTCGCCCGGCAGCGCGAAAACCATTTTTTCCACGCAGTTCCTGGTCGCTGGCATGGCCGCTGGCGAACCGGCCGTGTTCGTCACTTTCGAAGAATCCCCGGAAGACATACGGCGCAATGTGCTGCCGATGGGCTGGGACATCGCCCGTTGGGAAGCGGAAGGCAAGTGGCTGTTCGTCGATGGCCGCGAGCATCCGGCCGACCAGGGGGTCGTCGGCGCCTGCAGCCTGGAACCGGTGACGATACGGATACGCCATGCGATCGAGCGCATTGGCGGCCAGCGTCTGGTGATCGATTCGCTCGCCGCGCTGTTGCTGCGCTTCCCCGACCAAGACAGCGTGCGTAGCGAAATCGGTCGCGTGCTCAATGCTCTCAAGGAGATGAACGTCACCGCGATCATTACCGCAGAGCGAGTCGACGAGTACGGGCCGATCAGTCGCGACGAAGTCGAGGGCTTTGTCTGCGACAACGTGGTCGTGCTGCGCCATGTTCTCGAACGGGAGACGCGCCACCGATCGATCGAGATCCTCAAATACCGTGGCACCACCCATGGGTGTGGTGAGGTGCCGTTTACCATCAACAGCGCGGATGGCATTGCGGTGGTGGCGCCACTGCTTGATCTTGCATCACCGCCCGCCGACGCACGACGCCTGTCGAGCGGCATCGCGGTGCTGGACCAGATGTGCGGCGGCGGCCTCACCGGCGGCTTGGTTACCTTGCTGTCCGGGCCCAGCGGCAGCGGCAAGACCATCTTCGCCGGTAGCTTCGCGGCCGGCTCGCCGGAAGATCGCTGCCTGTACGTGTCGACCGAGGAGGGGACTGGCACGCTGGCGCGCGATTTTGCCGGCTGTGGCATTGCGTTTGACGAAGCCTGTGCGCAGGGCCGGCTGAAGGTGCTGGCCATCTCGCCGAATTCGGCGGGCATGGTCGACCACCTGACACGCATCCTGCGCGAACTGGATGCCTTTCAGCCGCAGCGCCTGGTGATCGATAGTCTCGCCTCGTTCGAGCGCATCACGCCGGCGCTGCAATTCAACACCTTTGTGTCACAGCTGACCGACTATGCCCGGGCGCGTGGCATCGTCACGATCCTGACCACCACAGCGCGGCTGGTCGGCCATGATTCGCTGACCGAAGATCAGGCCCTGTCAGTAGCCGACGCCATCATCCTGCTTCGCTACATCGAGGTCTTCGGTGAAGTCAGGCGGGGCATCACCGTCCTTAAATTGCGCGGCTCGCAGCACGACCACGGAATCCGCGAATTCACGATCACTAATGACGGCATCAATATCGGTCACGCATTCCGCAATGTCAGCGGTATCCTGGCCGGCACGCCCAGCCACGGGGGAACGCAGGAAGAATCGCGCGTCGAATCGATGTTCGAGAGAAGCTGACATGAACAATCTCATTGATTTCCCGAACGACGCCGAGCGCTTTCAGCAAAGGCTGCAGCGTATCATCGAGAACGACATCAATGGCGTCCTGGTGTTGAGCGAGGAAGGCACGATCCAGTTCGCCAACCCGGCTGCAGCTCGAATGTTCGGTCGCAGCGTCGACGACCTGGTAGGCCAGCTGTTCGGACTGCCTGTCGTGGTCAATGAAATGACGCAGATCGAAGTCTTGCGCCAGGGTCGGCCCTGTCCGGTCGAGATGCGCATCACCCCCATCACCTGGCCCGACGAGCCGGCGCTACTGGTGTCGTTGCATGACCTGTCGGAGCGCATACGCTTTGAACAGGAGCTGTCGCACCGAAACACCCATGACGCGCTGACTGATTTGCCGGCCCAACAACTGTTGCTGGAAGCTCTGGATCAGGCTATTTATGCGGCGCGGCGCGCAGGCACCCGCATTGCGTTGCTGGTGCTGCAGCTGAACCGTATTGCGATGCTGAACGTCAGCCTTGGCCATGCGGCCACCGATGCGCTGCTACTGGAGGCGGTGCGCCGCCTGCAGCTATTGCAGCCGCATACGCTGGCGCGCATTCACAACGAGGATTTCGTGTTCGTGATGGACGGCCTGGTGGACGATCAGGACATCACCCGCCTCACGGACCAACTCCGCGCCGTGCTGACCGACCCGTTTGACTGGGAGGGCAGTCTGCTGCCGATGGAAGCCATTGCCGGCATCGCGATTTATCCCAAAGACGCCACGGAAGCTGCACCTTTGCTGCAATGTGCCGAGGTCGCGCTGTTCGATTCGCGCGAAGGCGGACGTGCCGGCTTCGTTTACGCATCGCCCGAACTGAACGATCGGGTCCAGCATCGGTTGGCCAACGAAGTTGCACTGCGGCGTGGGTTTGCCAACGGTGAGCTGGAGATGTTCTACCAGCCGCGCGTGAGCCTCAGCACCGGATACATTGTCGGAGCCGAAGCGCTGATGCGCTGGCGTGATCCGCAGCGCGGCATCGTGCCGCCGATGGAATTCATTCCGCTGGCCGAAGAATCCGGTCTGATCATCCCGATCACCGAGTGGGCGCTGGAGGTCGTCAGTCGACAGCAGAAGCAGTGGTTGGATGACGGTTGCAATCCGGTTCCGGTGTCGGTCAATCTGTGCGGCGATCACTTCGCCAACCAGAATCTGCCCGTCACACTTGAGGCAATCCTGAAGGAGAGTGGACTGCCCCCGGAACTGCTTGAGTTAGAGCTGACCGAAACCGTGGCGATGGAACACGCTGAAAAGACCATCAATCAGTTGCGTGCGATCAGGGGGCTGGGTGTGATGATTGCACTTGATGATTTCGGCACCGGCTACTCGTCGCTGTCTTACCTGGAACGCTTTCCTATCGATATCCTGAAAGTCGATATCTCCTTCGTGCGAGGTGTCGTCAATAATCCGGACGATGCGGCGATCACCAGCGCCATCATCGCGATGGCGCATCAACTTGGGTATGAAGTGGTCGCCGAAGGCGTTGAATGCGAAGCGCAGCGCAAATTTCTCGCCGACCTTCGTTGCGAGGAGGGACAGGGCTACCTGTTCTCGAAGCCCGTCACCTCTGCCGAGTTTGGGCAACTGCTACACGGCTGCTGGTGTTATCCGGGGCAGCCGCCGCCAGAAGTCGCCGAGCCGATTCCGACGCAGCTGGTGCTCCTCGATGCCAGTGTGGCGCGCCGTCACCTGCTGCAGCAATTTCTTCAGCAGTCCAATTTTGAAGTGTATGCATGTGCGCTGCCACAGGAAGTCAAGTCGTGCGTCACGCATGCAGCCATTTCGATACTGCTGCTGCGCGACGACATCGGCACCGACGCACAGGAACTGCTCGATGACTTGGCTGCTCACCATCCCGAATTGATGCGTGTGATGTTGGCGCCTCCCGCATCGCTGTCCGCAATGTCGGCCCTGGCCGACCATAGAATTACCCACATCCTGTCGACGGCCTTGCCGCCACAGCGTCAGCTGAATTTTTTGCACAAACTGATTGCTACCCAGCGGGGCGTGTCATGAAGCCGAACAAGCCGTCGCCGCATCAGCTGCCGACAGCGGGTCCCGAGCTGCTGCAGCGCCTGTCGGCACTGACCGGCCTGCGCCTGGAAGAAGGTGACTTGCAGCGTGTGCGCTCCGCGCTGGCAGGGATGGAGCAATCGGATGCTGATGACCGCCAACAGCTGGCCTCGGCGCTGATCCCGCTGGAGAGCTTCTTCTTCCGTGACGCCGGGCAGGTGGCGCTGATCCGGGAACGCCTGCTGCCGCAGCGCATCCAGGTGCGCGCTGCATCGCGCACATTGCGCCTGTGGAGCGCTGGCTGCGCCACCGGCGAGGAAGCCTACACCCTTGCCATCCTGCTGGCCGAATTGCTGCCGGATTTGCATAGCTGGAAGATTGACATTGTCGCTTCCGACATCAATCGCCATGCGCTGGAACGCGCGCGTTCCGGCTTGTATGGCGCATGGTCTTTCCGCGGCGTGCCCGACAGCGTGCGCGCGCGCCATTTCCGCGCAGTGCGCGGAGGCTGGCAGATCGAACCGGCCCTGCGTGACATGGTCACGTTCGTGGAAGATGACTTGTTGGGCTCGCCGGTGCCGGCTCTGTTGAGTGGCGAGTTTGATCTGGTGCTCTGCCGGCATGTACTGATGTACTACCAGGACGAGGCATTGGCGCGCGTGGTCGACCGTTTCGCTCGGGCGCTGGCGCCTGGCGGCTTCCTGCTGGTTGGCCACGTTGAAATGATCAGGCACAGCCATCCGCTGCTAGGGAGAATGGCGTTCCCTGAATCGGCGGTTTACTTCCGCGAGAAGGGCGGCGTTCCTGCGATAGCCCCGGTTGTGCCGTCGCCAGCATCGACCAGACCTGTCGCGGCGACCTCACCGACCCTGCCGCCCGTATCTCTGGCGCAGCCATCCTTGACCGCGGCGTCGGCATACACGACCAGCGTATCGGGCGCAGCAATAGGCGCAGGTACCGGTACGGACACCGGCACCGGCACCGGCAAGAGTGATTCGCTGCCCGAGCTTGCGGATGAATTGCAGGCGGCATGGCGACTTGCTGATCGTGGCGAGCTCGCGCGGGCAGCCATTTGCTGCGAACAACTCGTACACCGCCAGCCGCTGGCTGCCGGTCCGTATTATTTGCAAGCCCATCTGGCTCAGGAGCGCGGTGAATGGCAGCGCGCTCACGCACTGTTCGATCGCGTGCTTTACCTCGACCCGCAATGCGTGATGGCCTGGTTCGATCTGGCGGCGTTGTGCAGCCTCGAAGGCGACACCGACCGGTCAATGCGACTGCAGCAGATCGCTACCGGTTTGCTGGAGCGCCTGCCCCCCGATGCGCTGCTGCCGCCGAAGGCCGAGGTGAGTGCCGGTGAGATGCTGGCTGCGCTGAATGGGGTGCGTCCGTCCACGGTCAGTTACTTGTAATCGTCACGATTTGTCAGCGCAGGGAGAACAATCATGCATGCCGAGCACGACGTGAATTCAAATAGACATTGGTTTGGACGGCTGCGGCCGGTCATTTTTGCCGGCTTTGGCGTCATGCTGGCAGTCATCATTGGCAGTGCCTTCGTGAACGCCTACGGGAATGCGGTACAGCGGCAGGCAAGCCTGAATGTGTCAGAGGCGCATCGCCACATCAACTTGCTGGGTCAGGTCGAGGCCTTGCTGTACCGGGCCGAGAGCGCACAACGCGGCTTTGTGATCGCAGAGCAAGAGCGCTATGTCGAGGCCTACCACCAATACATCCAGCAAATGCGGCAAACGATGAATGAGCTCAAGGCCAATCAACGCTATGACAGCGAGCGATTGGCGGCACTGCGCGAGTTTGAACAGCGGGTGCAGGAAAAAGTGGATTTCACAGCCCGGGTGCTGGTCATGGTGCGCGCGAAGAAGCGGGCCGAAGTCACTTCTTTGATCAACACGGGACAGGGAAGCGAATTGACGGAAAGAAGTCGTGATGCACTGGGACGAGTGATAGGACTGGAACAGCAGACGCTCAAGCAGCTGGAGGATGAATCGGCGCGCGCGACGAGCGTCATGGAATGGTTACTGGCGGGTGGCGCGTTGCTGGCGGCCCTGCTGTCGGCACTGGTGGTCTGGTTCATCAACCACAGAGTGGCCGGCAGCATTCGCGACGAGCTTTCCGTGTTTGGTGCGTCCTCGAGTGAGATCTCAAGCGCCGTCACCGAACATGAACGTGTGGTGGGGCAGCAGGCAGCAGCGGTCGCGCAGACCACGGCCACCATGGAAGAGCTCACAATCTCGGCCGGGCAGACCTCGCAGCAGGCCGAAGCCGCTTCCGGCTCGGCACGCGACGCCCAGACCTTGACAGATACCGGACTCAAGCTGGCCGGCAAGACCGAGCAGGGGATGGACAAGCTGAAAGAAAAAATGGGCGCCGTTGCAGAGCATATCCTGCGGCTGTCCGAGCAGGCAGGTCAGATCGGCCAGATCGCCAATCTGGTCGGCGATCTGGCCAGCCAAACCAATATGCTGGCGCTGAATGCCGCTGTCGAGGCGGCTCGGGCGGGTGAGCAGGGCAAGGGATTTGCCGTGGTCGCCGCCGAAGTGCGACAACTTGCCGACCAGAGCAAGAAGTCAGCCGAACGCGCAAACTCCCTGGTGACCGATATACAGCGTGCCACCAATGCCGCCGTGATGGTGACCGAGACCGGCACATTGACCGTGAATGAAGTTTCCTCGATTGCCCAACAGACCGGACAAACCTTCCGAGACCTGACGACCATTGCCAGCAATGTGTACGAAAATGCGCAGCAGGTGTTGTTGAATAGCCAGGAACAAGTGCGATCGATCCGACAGGTCGCCGATGCCATGCGCAGCCTGGCGAGCAGCTCGTCGGAGATGGCAGCCAGTACCAGCCAGACCAAAACCGGCTTGCAAAGGCTGACGCTGGTCGCGCTGACGATACAGGGCATGCTGTAGGCGCTGGCATGCCTTGTCGGGCGTGGTTCAGTTGGGTGTGGTTCAGTTGGGCGGTGCGATCCCCAGCAGTTCGAAGAACTTGTCCAGCGAACCGGCGGATGCACTGACTTCCTTCACCATCTGCGGCAAGCCCATCTGACCCAGTGCCACTGCGCGCTGCACCAGGTAGGGCGTCGGGCTGTGCGGCTCGATCGTCTGCAGGTAGGTGGCGACGGCTATCAGGGTCGCATAGGCTTGTTCGCGATCGCGCAACGAGTTTTGCGGGACCCCCGCTTTGTTTTCCAGAGCTTGGGATTGGACAGAAAGGGGGTGTCCCAGAGATTCCAGGGATGGTCCGGCAGATTCCCCATCCTTGGCGACGGTGGTCACTGCTTCGGCCACCGGTACATCGGCCACCGGTGCTTCGACGGGCGCAGGCAGCTCCTGCAACAGGCTGTCGGCCGCCATGCGTACCGCTTCCAGCGTTGCCGCCAGCTTCGACAGCGAGGGCGACTCCTGCCCGAGCTTGTCATCGAGACAGAGCGTCAGCGCCTGCAGCGTGGCCAGTCCGAATGCGGCGCGTTGCGACAATGCGCGCAGGCCTTCGCCATCGGCCGGCTTCACGCTGTCGCGGATCTCGCGTCGGCTGCGCGGCTGGCCTTCGACGGATTTCGCATCGTCGGCGGTCGCTGCGCGCTCCCACTCGAGCAAGGTGACCGCGTCGGCGCGATGCAGTGCCGCCGGCAGCAGTTGCAGGTGCAGGCGCAAGGTCAGCGGCAGGTTGGTGTGCATCCACACGAAAGGCGCCACGCGGCGGTCGGCGTCGCCATCCACGATCGCCGGCCATGCGTCATCCCAGTAGCGTTCGGCCATGCCCGACACCAGTGCCAGTCCCGCGCACAGGCCATCCATGCGCGCCGTGCGTATCCATGCGTCGCACAGCCAGCCAGCGATCTGAAAATCTTTCGTATGCTCGCGCAGCAGCTGCACGCAGGCGTCGGCCACCTTGCGCCAGTCCGCCTTCACGATCGGCCTTTCCCATTCGCCCATGGGCAGCGAGGGGTCATCCTCTTCACGCAGTTTGGTGATGTCCATGAACTCGCGCTCATAGCGCATCCAGCGGCCGGTCGGGGACTCGCTGGCCAGTGGTTGCAGCAACTGCTGCGCGATATCGTCGTAGGGGGTGCCCATCATTTCTCCACCGTCGGTGCGCGTTCCGGGAAAGCAGCAGGCCAGGGAAGTGGCGCCGTCTTGCCCGGCTCAGACAGCGTGAGGGCCGCAAAAACCCGCACCGGCTTCGCCCGCAGCGCGTTGTCCTTCGCATCGGCTTGCACCGGAATATCCAGTTTCAGCAGCGATGCGCGCGCATCTGCGCCTTCGGTGCCCTTCAACAGCTGCACCATGTCCAGCAGCGCCCACGGTCCGTCGAAGCGGAACACCACGCTCTTGCGGCTGACTTCAAGGTAAGGATTGTCGAGGTCGGCGCGCGGCACCAGCGGCACGTCATTGGCGAATCGCAGCGTCAGCCGCACCGGGTCGCCGGACTTCCAGCGCAGCGCACGTGGCGTGTCGCGCAGCTTCAGCGTCTGGTCGCCGATGGTCAGCGCCCAGTCGATGATCTTGTTGCCGTCGATTTCGCCATTCACGTTCGCGCGGAAACGCACCGCCACATCCAGCGCCGCCGGTTGCGACGCGTCGGTCGGGAACAGCGGCGCCAGCAGCTGCCGCACCTGCGCCGCCTGTGCGGCAAAGTCGCGAATCGGCGCCATCGACCCTTCGGGCACATTGTTGCGCGCGAAGATCTCGGCCGATACCGGCGGCAGGCGATTCAGCAGGCTGCCCGCCTCGGACAAGTCGGCAGCCGTCAGGGCTGCGTATTCGCTGCCGCGCTGTATGCCCCGGTTGCCGATGAAGGGGCGCCGTCCTTTCAGCAGGCGATTGAAATCTGCCGCGAAGCTTGTCCATTGCTCGACGAAGGAGCGGCGGTCGAGCACCATGCAGCGACGCGTCACCGCACGGTGAATTTCCGCATGCCTGTCGGCGAAGTAATTGGTGGCCCGCTTTGGCGGCTCATTGGCCTTCAGCACCGCCAGACACGCAGGCGCATCGAGCTCGCGTGCAAGATCGGACAGGAAGCGCTCCAGACGGCCGAGGCTGCCTTTCGGATCTTTGGCCGCATGCAATTCCAGTTCACGTGCGATGCCTTGCCAGCGCGCCATCTCAGCGCCGCCCTGGCTGTCTGGCGGCAGCGAGCTGCGCAGTGTCTGTGCCTGTGCCGACAGCGCCTGCATCTTGGCCAGCTGCTGCGCGAGATAGTCGCTGGCATCGCCGGGACTGTTGGCGAACAGGTTCAGCGTGGTCCGCGGGTCGCCGCGCAAGTCATCCGATTCATCCAGCACCTGGTAAGCGCGTGCATCCTGCAGGTCGGCGTTGAGCATGCGCAGGCGCGCTGCCGCGTCATTGGCAAGGATGGCCTGCAGCGTGTGCGATTCGCCATCCTGTCCGAGCTCCTTGAGCATGGCCACCAGCTTCCTGACGTGGCCGCTGGCCTGCTCGAACGCAGTCCATGACGGGCCCGACGCGCCGGACGCCTGATCCTGGTCGGCCGGCGAGTAGGCATGGCCGGCGAGGTCGACCAGTCGCAATGCATATTGGTAGTCGATCACGTCGCGCACCGCATCCTGCATGTCGGTCGGGAATTTCGGCAAGTCGTCGGTCAGGTACTTGCGACGGCCGTCGCCCAGTTTCACCGCACGCGCCAGCTGTTCATTGTCCCAATGGAGCAGGGTGCCGCGCCGGGTCGCTTCCAAAGAATCGCCGACCGCCGGCAGCATGAACGGCTGGTTCAGCAAATGCTCGACGGCGGCCAGCAGGGCAAGGCGATCCTTCGACAGCGTGAGGCCGCCATCCTTGCCACCCTGGGTCACGGCCATATCGCTGCCCTGGCCGAACAGGGCGAGGAAGTGCTGGCGTGTGCGGGCGAAGTCTTCCTGTGCCTTGCCGCGCAGTTCAGCCACCATCGCAGGACCGACCAGCTTGTTGTCCGCGAATTGCTTCATCAGCTTGTCGTGCGATGCGCCCAGCCTGAGCTCACCCTGCATCAGCCAGCTGCCATGGCCATTCGCCAGCAGTGCCTTTTGCTCGTTGAGCGCGTCCAGCAGCTTGCGGTACGCAGCAATGACTTCCGTGCTGCTCGGCGATGCGGTGCCGCTGAACAGGTTCAGCACGGCATTCTTCGCGGCGGCGACGCGCTCTTCGCCCTGCACCAGCGCATTGTCCTCGAACAGCTTGCGGTTCATGGCCAGCGTCGCTTTGACGAAACCGCAACGCGCTGCCGCGCTGATGGCTTGCTGGTCAATCAGCGTGCCTTCGTTGGCTGCAGCTTCGGCAAACAGATGGATGCTGCCCGTGAGATCACCCGGCAGGTCGGCGCCCAGCATGTCCAGCACCAGCATGTGCAATTCCTGCGGGCTGTTCTTGTTCGGCGTCTTCAGGCGCTGCATGGCTGTGACGTTGGCATCGAGCGTTGCGAGCTTGTTCGCATAGCGCTGCAAGGTCACGAATTCGCCGAGATGCTCGATGGCCACCGTCTGGCGATTGGACACCGGCACCGAGCCATTGTCCGGGCTGGGTCCGTCGCAGTCGGCATTGCCGCCCGTAAGGCGATTGCTCACCGGGTTGAGCGGCGCGTTGGTCAGCTCCGCGGTCCGGCGGTAGATTGCCTGCTGCAGCGTTCGCATGCCCAGTTCCGCGAACGACTCCTTGATCCGGTCGCGTGCGCGTTCACGCAGGTCGTCGAACTCGGGCCACGAGCCAATCATGAAGGGGTTGTGAATGGACGGATCGTAAAGCGAAACCGCGCGCGAGATGCGACGCGATTGCAGGTCTTCCAGGCCAATCATCAATTGCAAGGCCGTCTTCCGATACCACTCGAAGTCCAGCCGATCTCCCTGGTTGATCGCCTGCGACCGGTATTCCGCATCGCGCTTCAAGCCTTCCAGTCCTTCGGCAAGTGTTGGCAACACGCGATTGAGCTGGATGACCGAGAAAACGAGGCCGATGGCGTACAACGTCGGAATGCCCACGGCCAGCCAGCGACCGACCCTGGTCATCAGGGGTCGCGCCAGTTGCTGCGAATGCGCGGCACGCGACAGGCCGAATTCGCCGAACACTTTGGCGTCGAGCACATCGTGCAGGAACATCGGGCGCGAACCATTGCCGCTGAAGTAGATCCCGCGCAGGAAGAAGGGCTCGTGATACGCGTTCGGGCGCATCAGTTCGTCGAGGTACTCGGTCATGCCGGTGCGCAGCGATGCCAGCCGCGACGGCAGCAGGAACAGGTCGGGTGCCGAGGCAACCGAGGCGTTCGATGCGAATAGCTCGGCGCCGGTATCGGCGATGTTTTGTTCGACCTGGTCGAAGGCCTGCGTCACCCAGCCGGACTGGTACAGCGCCGACGGCTGGTAAGGCGACGACCAGCCGAGCATGCTGTTGCGCAGGCTCTCCGGCAACGCTAGCGCGAAGCTGGCGAAGCCTGGCAAGTCTTCGCAACCTGACACCACGACATAGACGGCAAAGCGCATCGCATAGCGGTTTTGTGCGATCCAGATGCGACGGCTGGCAGCGTCAGCTTTCAGCCGCAGGCGCTCGCGACCCTCGGGCGTGCGATCGGCCAGCAGTCCGGCCGGCACCGACACGATGACCGAATCCAGCGGACGCTGCGGACGGTAGCGGCCGCACAGCGCGATGAATTCTTCCCAGCGCTTTTCCTGCAGGTCGAGGCTGGCCGGGTCGTCGAGCTGTTCGGATTCGAGTTCGATCACGATGCCGCGATCGAAGAAATGCCAGCGTGGTGCATCGCGTTCCGGTTCGGCCACCACAGCAGCGTCGGCATCCAGCACCTGGGGCAGTCCGCACCTCTCGATTGCGGGACGGGTCGCTGCCGATCCGTCATGCAGCATCACGACCCACGGTATGTCGTAGCGCTTGCCGTGCTCGGCAATATTGCGCTCGATGCGCGTGACGGCAGCGCTGAACGATGCGCGCAATTTGCTGATGTCGAGCGTCGCGCGGCGCGCGCCCGCCTTGTCGTCGCCACGGTCGATGCCGAAGCGCAGTGCGACCAGCAGCACCGCCACGGCGGTGGCGAGCATGCCGGCGATCCAGACGATGGTCAGGGAGTTATCCACGTTCGGCCTCGCTGGGTGCGGCATGACGGGGCTTGGACGGTGCCGTCGTATCGAGTGCCTTGCGCACCGGCGCCGAGGACACGCGCCAGGCGACCTGCGACAGCGCCAGCAGCATGACCATGGCCGCGACGAAGGCGACCGCGCCACGGCTGAAGCGGAAGAAGCGCACCGGGGCGATGTCGGACAGCCGGTAGCGATAGGCTTGCTCGGACAGCACGCGCTCGGCTTGTTGCGGCTGGTTGGCCAGGCCCGGCGTCAGTGCCGGTTCGCGCCGGTAAATCTTGCGGAACAGCGCATCGCGCAGCGGCTGCAGCTCGGCTTCGGCCTGCGCGCCGCGATGGCGGCCTTCAAACCCGACCGAGATCGCGAACAGGTAAAGCGGGGCCATCTGCGAAGGCTGGCCGGCGGCATCGGCCAGCAAGGCATCGATGCGATCGAAAACTTCATCGCCGGCCACGCTGCTGCCGAACAGACGAGTCTCGACCAGGCATTCGGTATGTCGCGAACGGCCGGGCCAGTCGTGCGACAGCAGCAGCTCGTCGGCGATGGCCGCTTTCAGGTACCGCAGTTCATCGACGGCCGCGCGATCGGCCGGACTGCCGATACGGGAAATCTCCATCGTCTGCGCATCGATCTCGCGCGCCAGCGTGTCGCTGGCGTCAGCGGCCGCCTGGCGCGCTGCCTCGGGACGGTCTTCGCCGGTGAAACGTTCCTGCTCGAAGCTGCCGAGCACGCGCATCACTTCGGCGACGAACAGCCGGAACTGTCGCAACAGCAGGGTGTCGGTCGCCGATTGCGAAGACACGGGCGCGCGCGGCTCGGGCTCGCGCGGCTCGATCAGCGTCGTGATCTGCGGCAGCGCCGGTCGCAGCGTTCGGGTCGGTAAGGTCAGCTTGCCCATCGCGTCGCGTCCTCAATACCCCTGCGTGCGAATGAACAGGCCGATGGCGGCCGGGCGCGCCGCATTGCCGGCACGGCCGGAGGCGCCGATCACGAGCCTGCTGTCCGGACGCAGCAGCTCGGGGCCGGGCACGATCTCGTACAGCATCACGCCGGGCAGGCTGCGCAGCTGCATCTCCGGCGCACCGGCGATGCGCGAGCGGCGATAGCCCAGCACGCGCTTTTCGCGCAGCTCGCCGAACACGTGCGCCGGGCCGATCACGGCGGTGTCCATCCAGTCCTCGGCTTCACCGGCGGCGCCACCCTTGAGGCCGATCACCAGTCGCTGGCCGACCCATTCAGGGCGCAGCGCCAGCTCGAACGCGCCATCCACCCATTCCATCGACACTTCGCGATAGTCCTGGCTGACCTCGGACAGGTTTTCGTCGAGTTCCTTCAGCAGCGGCAGGAAGCTCAGGTGCGGCTGTGCATGCTCATAGGCGGGCGGCGTGATCGGCAGCGCGCCCGGGCGCAGCAGCGACATCGGTCCCAGCAGGTTGCACAGCGCCAGATACAGCGGGTAGGGCGAGATCACCGGGCTTTGCAGGTGCGCCTCCAGCACCGGCAGTGCCGGCACCATGCAGGACAGGCGCTGCAGCAGAGCGAGCCGCTCGCCGCGCTGTTCGGCCTGCGGCACGCCGGCCGACTGGCGGGCGACGAAGGCCGCTTTGCTGCGCAGCGTGTGCACGAATTCGCGCAGCGTATCCAGCAGACCGGGCGCGGCGTGCAGGTCGAGCAGCGCCGGCAGCGCTTGGCCCAGCTTGATCACGCCGTCGTCTTCCAGCACGCTGGCGATCGCCATGCTGACCGTCAGCGGTGGCGGCATCTCGCCTGCGCTCAGCGTCAGGTTGGGCACCAGGCGCGGGATGTCGGCCGGCGCGGCGTCCGATACTTCATCTTCGACGGCATCGGTTTTCACCGACAGGAAGCGCGCCGCCATCTCGGGCATCTTCATGTTGCGCGACACCGGCAGTGACAGCCAGACCGTCTGCGGTCCTTCGGCCAGCGCATCGATGATGTCGTCGAGCTTCAGCGACAGGCCGGTCGCGCCCGGATCCTGATGGTCGATCGCGATCGCGGTGCCGTCCGGCAGGATGGCTTCCAGTTCGAGGATGCGCAGTGTCCCGGCCGCCAGCAGCGCGGTATCGAACTTCATGCGCCGGACGCCCCAGCCGTACGGGGTCGACGTCAGCGTGTGCCAGGCGATCAGCGCATCGACGCGCGCCGACTCCAGCTGGAAATGCTGCGGCGACAGCAGCATGCCTTCATGCCACTGGATGCGGTCGGGACATTTCATTGGCGGCCTCCGGCCATGGCGTTGTTCAGCTTCATTTCATGCAACCCGTTCATTCATTTTCCCGAGGCACTGGTCGAAAAATCGGTAGCGCCAAATTCCATGCTGATCCTGCCCTTGAGCGTTTCCAGTCGCGCGCGGTGTTCGCCGGAGCTCAGGTAATCGGCGAAGACGAGGGCGGCGAACACGCGCTTGCCCGAGTAACGCTTGCCGGGCAAGGTCATCGCATCGCCGGGCGCCAGCTCGACGCTGTCGAACTCGAGCTCGCCCGGATGAGACTTGCGCAGGCTGTCGCGCGACGCAAACCATTCCTGCGACTTCATCACGGCCAGCTTGCGCGCCAGCGACTCCTCGCTCACCAGCACCACGTCGACGGCGACCGGAAAGTCGCGGTTGGCGGCCGGGTCGACGTACAGCGATACCGACTCCCAGTCGAGCTTCTCTCCCGGCGGGAACATCATGGCCGACATCGAACTGCAGCCCGCCAGCGGCAGCAGGACGCTGGCGAGGGCCAGCAGGCGAAGGGCGAGGCGTTCCATCATTTGCCTTTCGACGGATCGGTGGCGCTGTACAAAGCTGCCGACGGCGTGGGCGCGGCGACTGGCATATAGCCAACGCCATCCCTGCCGTGCGCATCGGCCTGCAGGTCGGCGCGTCCTTCGCCGCGTGCCTTCGCCTGCGCGTCGAATTCGGCATGCGCCTCGCGCAGGCCAAGCTCGAAGCCCAGCATCACCAGTAACACCACGATGGCGACGCCGCAAACGCTGGTGATCATCACCAGCCGCGACGTCAGCGCAAACGCGACCCTCATGCGACCTCCACTGTCATTTGGCCCGGCATCGAGATTTCGATCACGCCGGCCCAGTTGCACATCAATTTCGAGCCGTCATTCAATGCCGGCATGTTCGCGATCTGCACGGTCGGCGAGCCGGGCACCCAGGGCGCGGTGGTCATCGGTATGCACGGCATCGGCGTCAGCGCGCCCAGCGCCGCCGCCGTCGCCGCCGCCACCATCGGGTTGGCCAGCGACTGGCACATGCCAAAGGGCAGGATATTCATCATCGGCACGTTGTCCATGATGTTGGCCGCCGGCGCGCCGGACAGCACACGATTCAAGGGCAACACGTTTAACGTGCCGGGGGCCATGCCGAACGAGCACTTGAGCATCGCGCCTGCGCAGACCAGTTTTCCCATCAGCTTCCCCTGAACAGTTTTTCCATGCGCTCGCCCAGCTTTGGCGCGGGTGCGCCCTGTGGCTTGCCGTTCTGGTCGAAGCGCGCGACATCGCCGTTGGTCAGCCCCTGGTCGTAGCTGCTTTTTTCCATCACCTGGCCATTGGTCCAGTAGCGCACCATCGGTCCGTGCAGCACATTGTTCTGGTAGCTGGTGCGTTGGACCACGAGGCCATCCATCGTCATGTCCTCGGCCACGCCGTCGAGCTTGCCGTCCTTGTAGTTCGCGCGGCGCACCAGCTTGCCCAGCGAGTAGTAGCGCGCCTCGCCCTGCAGCTGGCCCTGCACGAAATTCAGCTCGGCCGCGACATGGCCGGCCGGGTCATACACCACCGTCGGGCCGTGCGCCAGACCCTGATCGTATTGCTGCTTCATCTGCAGCCGGTCGCCGTCGCGGTATTCGCTGCTGCCATGGCGCAGACCTTCCAGATAGGACGAGCGCTGCGCCAGCTGTCCGCGCTCGTCATAGCTTTCGACGTGTCCGTGCAGCTCGCCGTCCTGCAGGCGCACGCTATGCCGCAGCTGGCCGTCATCGTCACGGATCTCGACGAGGTCAGCGGTGCCGGTCTGGGTGGACAAGGTCTCGCTCATCATCGGCCTCAGTTGATCTTCACCATGCCGCCCTTCAGGGTCAGCATGCCGCCACCATCGATCTCGCCCGACGCGGACGCCTTGCCGGCGATCGACAAGCCTTCCAGCTTGAGCTCGGTGCCGGCCTTCGCGCTGTACGCGGTGCCGGCCTGGCTGGAATATTCGGTGCCGGCCTTGACCGTCATGGCGGTGCCCGACGAGATATTCATCGCCGCGCCTGACTTGAAGGTGATGCTGCCGGTGACGTCGATCACCAGGTCGCCGGTCACCTTGATGGTCGACTTGCCCTTGATGGTCTGCTTCATGTCCTTGTCGACTTCAAGCGTGTAGTCCTTCTTGACCGTGTTCTTGAATTCGCCGCAGGTCTCATGCGTCTCGTCGCCGTGGATGGTCAGGGTCCGGTTGCCGCCGACCGTGTGGTCTTCGTTGCCGACCTTGACGTCGATGGTGCGGTCGCCCTTGTTGATGATGTGCTCTTCCGAGCCCTGGTACAGCGTGGTTTCCAGGTCGTCTTCGATGTCGATCTTCAGGTCGCGCTCGGCATGGAAGTAGAGCTCCTCATCGCCTTTCTTGTCGTCGAAGCGGATCTCGTTGCCATGGATGCGGTCGCCTTCGACCGCGGTCGACTTCGACTTGCCATCGCCGGTCTTGGTCGGGCGCGAACGGATGACGGCCTGCATCTGCTTGGCCGGCAGCGCCACCGGCGTGGCCTGCTCGCCGTTGTAGACGCTGCCGGTGATGATCGGGCGGTCCGGATTGCCGTCGAGGTAGCTGACGATGACCTCCTGGCCGATGCGCGGGATGAACAGCGAGCCCCAGCCATTGCCGGCCCAGGCTTGCGCCACGCGCACCCAGCACGAGGTGGTGTCGTCGGTCTTTTCATTCTGGTCCCAGTGGAACTTGACCTTCACGCGGCCCATCGCATCGGTCCAGATCTCTTCACCCTTGGGCCCGACCACGAAAGCTGAATGACTGCCCGGCACAGTTGGCTGCGGCGTTTCGCGCGCGGGGCGGAAGGTCGTGGTCGCAGCGAAAGCCTCGAAGTGGTTGGAGTAGGCCGCGCCGGTCGCGCGGTGCGTCACGCGGCGCAGCGCGTAGCGCAGGTTCAGCTTCGTATTCGGGTGATTGGCGAGCGTGAACGCGCCGCCTGCATACAGCGCGTTGCAGGTGCTCTCGCCGCTGGCACTCGACGCATCCGCCTGACTGGCTTGCACCTGCAGCCCCAGCAGCTTCTTGCCGCCGGCGACCGAGGCACGCAGGTGCGGGTAGTCGTAGATCGTGCCGCGCCCGGTCGCGCCGCTGGCGCTGCCGGTCAGTGCTGTGCTCGGCTGCGTGTAGTCGTAATCGTTGCCGGCATAGCCTTGCGTGACCAGCTGTCCACCCGCTTCGAAGCGCAGCACGCTATCGAGCAGGTTGTGGGTGTCGCTGCGGCCACGGAAGCTGAGGCTGGCGCCGGTGCAGTCGGTGTGCGCGGTCGGGTCGTCTCCCAGCACCATCGTGTGGCCGCTGGCACTGAAGGTGAAGTAGTAGTAGATGCCTTCCTGCTCCATCAGCCGGCTGATGAAGTCGAGTGGCGACTCGTCGTATTGCACGCAGTATTCGCGTGTGTCGTAGGTGCCGGTGAGCTTCTTCTGGAACGTGACGCTGTGCTCGGTCAGGATGGACTCGATGATCTGCACCGCGGTCTGGTTCTGGTAAATCACGCGCTGGCGCGACAGTGACAGCAGCCACAGCGCCGGCACCATCTCGGCCTGGTAATACGCGAAGGCGGCGTCCAGCCCGGAATGCCGGAAGCTGCTGATCACGCCGTGGAAGTGACGGGTCGTGCCGCCCGGGTGCGTGACGGTAACGGTAGCGGTGGAGCCGATGATGGTGGCCGGGTCGAGCGCGACGTCGCCCGACTTCATCGCCAGCGCGAAGCTGAACGGCTGCGACAACTCCTCGGTGCCGGAGAATGTCTCGACCAGCAGCTTGTCCTTGCCGAACGCGGTCGTGGCCGACACCTGCACATGGTCCTGGGTGAATCCGGTCCTCATCGCGCAGCCCCGCCCTGGGTCAATGCGAAGCGGAAGCCTGTGCGTACGTCCACCGACAGGTGCACGTCATCGAAGGGCTGCTGCAGCGCCATGCGCTCCAGCACTTGCGATGCCAGCTGCGGCAGCAGCGACTGGGTGATGATGTGGTCGATATTGCGCGCGCCACTCTCGACTTCATGGCAACGCGCGGCGATGGCCTCGGCCACATAGTCGTCCCATGAGAAGGCCGCGTCGTGGTTGCGGCGGATGCGGTCGGCCAGTTGCTGCAGCTTGAGGTCGACGATGCGGCGCAGCTGCGCGTCGGCCACCGGGCGATAGGGAACGATCACCACCCGGCCGAGGAAGGCGGCAGGGAACTGGCGCAGCAGCGCCGGGCGCAGCGCTTCGTTGATCTCTTCCAGCGTGGCGTCCGGGTTGCGCGTGCAGACGTCAACCACCACGTCTTGCGCAGCGTTCGAGGTCAGCAGGATCAGCGTGTTGCGGAAATCAACGGACGTGCCTTCGGCGTCATCCATCGTGCCCTTGTCGAACACCTGGTAGAACAGCTCCAGCACATCCGGGTGCGCCTTCTCCATTTCATCCAGCAGCACCAGACTGTAGGGCTGGCGGCGCACCGCCTCGGTCAGCATGCCGCCCTTGCCGTAGCCGACATAGCCGGGCGGTGCACCTTTGAGGCCCGACACCGAATGGGCTTCCTGATACTCCGACATATTGACCGTGACCCTATGCTCGCGGCCACCGTACAGCTGCTCGGCCAGCTGGCAGGCCGTTTCGGTCTTGCCGACGCCGCTGGGGCCGACCAGCAGGAACACGCCAACCGGTTTGGACGGATCGTCGAGGCCGGCCCGGTGGCTGCGGATACGGCGTGCGATGGCATCCAGCGCCGCGTCCTGCCCGACGATTTTTTCGCGCAGCCGCTGGTCCAGCTGCAGCACGGTCTGCTGTTCGTCGGCCAGCATGCGGCCCAACGGTATGCCGGTCCAGCTCGACAGCACGTCGGCGATCGCATGGGCATCGACCAGCGGTGGTTTGGTGCCGGCCTGCAAAGCGGCGCTGTGGGTCGACATCGACGCGGCATTTGCCACCCGCGCACAGGCCGTATCGAGCACGCTGATCGCCTTGTCCGGCAGCTGGCGCGAGCGCAGGTAGCGATGCGACAGGTGTACCGCGTCACGCACCGCATGGTCGTCAATGCTCACATGGTGATGCTGCTCAAGACGGCGCACGATGCCGTTCACCATGTCGACCGCGACTTCTTCAGCCGGTTCATCGACCTTCACGACCTGGAAGCGACGGGTCAGCGCCGGGTCGCGTTCGATGTATTGCTTGTACTCGGACCAGGTGGTGGCAGCGATGGTACGCAGTTCGCCGCGCGCCAGCGCCGGCTTGAGCAGGTTGGCGGCATCGCCCAACCCTTCAGCGCCGCCGGCGCCGATCAGCTGGTGCGCCTCGTCGATGAACAGTACCACCGGCGGCACGGCGGCTTTCACTTCGACGATCACGTCCTTCAGGCGGCGTTCGAATTCGCCGCGCATGCTGGCACCCGCTTGCAGCAGGCCGAGGTCAAGCGCGCGCACCGAGACGCCCTTCAATGCAGGCGGCACGTCGCCCGCGACCACGCGCTGCGCGAAGCCTTCGACCACAGCGGTCTTGCCGACGCCGGCTTCGCCGGTCAGGATGGGGTTGTTCTGGCGGCGGCGCATCAGCACTTCGATCACCTGCCGGATTTCTTCGTCGCGGCCGACGACCGGGTCGAGCGCACCGCTGGCGGCTTGCTCGGTCAGGTCGATGGTGTACTGGTCGAGCGCCGGCGTCTTTGCGCGCTGACCGCTGGCGGCAGCGGAAGGATGGACCGGCTGCGCGGCTGGCGGCGTTGCGACCGGCAGCGCGCGTAATTCGTTGCGCAGGGTTTCACGCGGGATCTGCAGCAGGTTGGGTGCCGACTCCAGCAGCAGGCCGCGCATGGTGCCCGACTCGAGCGCGGCCAGCAGCACGCAGCCGGCGCTGATCTGGCTGTCGCCCAGCTGCATCGATGCGATGACCCACGCCTGCTCGAGCAGGGCAGGCAAATGCTCGGACAGCACCGGCGTGCGGCCGTTGCCGCGCTTGAGCTTGTCGAGCGCCTGCTGCAGTTGTTCCTGCGTGCGCGGCAAAGACACTTTGTAATGCGACAGCAGCTGCGCCAGCGAGCCCTGCGCATCGCGCAACAGCTCGGTCAGCAAGTGTTCGGGGTCGACGCTGAAGTGCGTCTGTTGCGCGCACAGCTCGGCGGCGCGCTCCATCGCGGCGCGCGTCTCGCCATCGAGGCGCAGGATCAGGGTGCGAAGTTCAGTGCTCATGGCCCGTGCATTCAAAAGAGAAGCGGGCCGGCAACGGGGTGTTGCGGTCCGCGCCTGCATTGTCGCTGATGCCATCGCCCATCCACGCGTTCCAGCCCAGGCGCGGGGCCATGGACGACGACAGGCCGCCGGTCACCAGCGTGTCGGGGGTCGGCGTCAGGGACACTTCGACGCGCAGCGCGGAAGGAATGAAGCCGCGCACCGCGGCCTTGAAATCGTCATGTATTTCGCCGCCGGGCAGCAGCTGCAGCACGCGCGCCATCGGCTGGTTGTCGGCGGTCAGCCGTATCGCAGCGGCCTGGTCCCACACACGGCGGCCGAGGAAGGCGCTGCGTCCCAGTTCGGGGGCACGGTGGCCTTTGCCGAGCGCGGTCAGTTCGTCATCTTCCAGCCGCTGCCAGCCGCCGATGAACTGCTCGCCGCGGAACGGCATCGCATAGCGGTCGCTCAGCATCGCGCACAGTGCCGTCATCGAGCGCGGCGCACCGCCCAGCAGGCCGGCATGGCGCAGCCAGGGCGCGTGCTTGGGACGCGCGGCCAGGTTCAGTCCGCACAGCTGGTCGGTGGCGCGCGCCACGGTCGATGCCTGCGGCGATGCATGGCCGAGGCCGAGGCCGAGGCGACGCCGCTTGCGGCTCAGGTAGAACAGTGACAGCAGGCGGTGGTGCAGGATGTCGAGGAAGTCGGCGGTCGCGAAGTCCTTTGCCGCGTTACGCTCGATGACCAGCTCGGTGAAGGCGGACGGCAACGGGCCGGCCTGGCCGAGCAGCGACAGTACCGGCGTCGACAGCGTAAAGGCTTCGCCGGTGGCTGCGCCACGCCGCACGCCCTTGACATCGCTGGCTTCGAAGCCGAGCGATACATGGCTGGACAGCCGCACCGCCTCGCGGGCGCCGCTGCCATCGGATTCGCCAATGGCCGAATGACCGTCGGCCATGCCGTCGCGTTCGAGCAGGCTGATGGCCTGGAACAGGTCGAATCCCTGCGGCTGGTCCAGCAGGCGACCGATCAGGTCCTGGTCGAGGTCGCGCGCGGCCATTTACACCAGCTCCTGTGCGCCTGTCATGGGCTTCCACTGCACCAGACATTCATCGCCGCGCCAGACGCCCAGCTCGACGAAGGAATTCACGGTCGTGTACAGCGCGAAGAACTGCGCGAGCACGGCAGAGAACAGCACGGCCGATGCGCCGACATAGGCTTCCGGATCCATCTCCAGTCGCAGGCCGGTGCCGCGGCAATGGCCGCGCCACGCATCGACGCCGATCTGGCGTGTGACGGGCCGCGCGGCGATGCCGCTGATGCCGCGGATCTGTTCAAGGTCGCGGTGCTGGTCCGACGCGAACAGCGACAGCATTTCGCGCAGCCGGTCGCGGCCGGTGTCGCCATTCACCAGCGAATGATGGTTCAGCGTCAGCAGCGAGGACAGCCGCCAGACGGTCTCGTTGCCGAGCGGCGGGTTGCGCTGGCGCGAAGGCTCGGTCAGGCAGCGGATTTCAAGGCCGTTCGAGATGCCTTCGCCCTTGATGCGGGTCTGTGGCGTCACTTGCTCGGCCAGGCCGCGGTTGGTGCACAGCGTGCGCGCATAGACGATGGGCGATGAAGGCGCGCGGCGCGTATTGCGCTGGTCGACGAAGGACAGGAACACGTCGGTGCCGGTGATGTCGCGGCGCAGGCTGCGCTCGCGGCGCGCAGCCCAGTACACGCCATCATGCTTGTCGTTCACATGGTCCAGCGACGAGAACTTCGGTATCGGCAGCGGACGGTCCGAGCCGGGATCGGAGGCCGTCACCTGCTCAATGCTGTGGATCTCGGTGAAGGCTTCGCGCGCGCGGTCGCCGACCAGCAGCACTTCATGCTGCGTGTGGTCGATCTGCACCGGCTCCGAGGTGCGCGGGAAAAGATTCACTGCCACCGTGCAGCCAAGACGGAAATTGGAAGAGGAAAGATTGCGCAGAACGCGCGGCACGCCACCGACCTCGAGGCGCAGCGTGAAGGCCGAACCGGACAACCGCAGCGCGCGCAGGCCGTCGATATCGAAGAAATGGAACTTGGCCGGGAAGGCGAAGTATTCCTGCAGCAGCCCGAACGCAGGATGCGCGCCCGGTGCCTGTGGCAGTACGGCATGCGCGGCGTCGAAGCCGACACGGCGGCAGGCGCTGGCGGGCAGCCGTGCGACGCTTGCTTTGCCTGATGCGCCGCCTTCCTGCTCGACGCGCAGGCTGCGCAGCCGCACGGCCAGGCATTCGTACAGCGCGCCAACCACGCCCCAGTCACCCGACAGGTGCAGGCGCAGCGTGTCGATCTCGAGTTCGGACAAGTCAATGCCACCGGTGGTCGCGATGCGCAACGCAATGCGGCCTTCGTCGTCCAGCTGCGCATCGACGATCTCGAGCGGCCACAGGGTGGTGTCCCACGCGGTGCGGAAGCGCACTTCTTCGCCGCTGTCGGCGTCGGCCACCAGCGCGGTATGGCGCGGCACCGTGAGGCCGGCAGTGACCTTGCCTTGCGCATCATTGAGAGCCATTTGCACCACCGTCATCGACGGTACCGGCGCCAGCAGGGAAGGGCAGAGGTTTTCCAGCAGCGCGGTGGCCACTTGCGGGAAGTCGGCGTCGATGTCGCGGCGCAGGCGCGCGGACAGGAAGGCCACGGATTCGATCAGGCGCTCGGTGTGCGGGTCTTGCGATTCGCCGCCGTGCAGGTCGAGTCGGCCGCCCACCTTGGGATAGCGGTGCGAGAAGTCACGTCCCTGCTCGCGCAACCAGGACAGCTCGCGCAGGTAGTAGTCCAGCAGCTCGTTGTCGGAGGCGCGGCCGTCCATCAGGCGGGCTCCGCGATGGTTGCGGCGGCAAGGTATTCGCCGGTATTGAGCGTGAAATTGATCCGGCGCACGGTGTTGGCGACGCGCAGCGTGGCCGCTATGCAGAACAAGGCAATGGTCTTGCCGGTCGCGCCTTCAATGAGGCTGACGCTGACGTCGGACAGGCGTGGCTCGAATGCCGCGATCGATCGATGGATGGCAGCAGCTACGCGGCGGCGGTCAGCCTCGCTCTGCGCCGACTGGGCGCCGTAGTCGGGAATGCCGTAGTCGAGCACCGTCAACGCGGCGTCTTCGTACGCCGACAGCGGGACGGGCGAGCGCGAGTTCAGCAGGCGCTGCAGCTCGCGCACCACCGAGGCTTCGACACCGTCGATGTCCAGCACTTGTTCCGTGCCGTGCGCGGCGTCGAAGCGCTGGTCGAGCTTGTCGAACAGCGGGATGGGCCCACCGGGAATGAGGCGCGACATCGCGGTTCACCTTACGGCCAGCCTGGTATCGCGCCGGGCGATCAGGCGGCGACGTTTGCGGTGAGATCCCAGCCGAAGTCGGTCTTGCCGCCGGCAGTGCCGTCCACCTTCTGTGCGGTGTATTCCATCTTCACTTTCGTGAAGTTGATGGTGAAGGTGTCCATCGGGGACTGGCCTTCGCCATAGCCACCGGTCGAGATCTGCGAAATGATCGGCTCCGACAAGGTGATCGTGAGCACCGATGCATAGGTGCCATCAGACACGCGGCCGACTTGCAGCTTGGCTTCGGACAGGCTGGTGCCTTTCGCGCAGTTGGCGTACAGCACCGGGGTCGATGCATCGACCATTTTGGTGAAGGACATTTCCTGGAAGCGGGCACGGCCAGTCGTACGCTTGACGTTGGCCACGTTCATGTCCAGCGGAAGATCGACCGCAAAATTCCAGGTGGCGATCATCATCGCATCGGCGTCAGGGCCGGTGAGCAGGTTTTCGCCTTTGACGTTCTTCAACGTCAGCGTGTAGATGTCGCCGGCGACCGGCGAGGACGACAGTTCATTGTTGAACGTGTTCGTCCGTGGCATGTTGGGAATGTTCACTGTAGTCACCTTGGGTCACTCCGCAGAGTTGTCTCGGATAAGCTGGTCGTAGATGCGCGATTCAGTCGGCGTTCAGGCTGTCATGCCCTCAGGCTCAGGCCGCCGGTGCCGGCAGTTCGGCCACCATGCGGATCGACGCGGTCAGTTCTTCCATCTGGAAGTGCGGGCGGACGAACACGACTGCCGAATAAGCGCCCGGCTTGCCGGCCACTTCGCTGACGTCGATGCGCGCCGAGGCCAGCGGCAGACGTGCCTTGGTCTCCTGCGGCGCCGCTTCGTCGAGGCAGACATAGTCGGCGATCCACGCATTCAGATAGTTCTGCAGCGTCGAACGGGTCTGGAAGCTGCCGATCTTGTCGCGCACGATCACTTTGACGTAGTGCGCGAAGCGCGACGCGGCCAGCATATAGGGCAGGCGCGCCGACAGCTGTGCGTTGGCATTCGCGTTGTCCTTGTTGTAGACCTTGGGCTTGTTGACCGTCTGGCCGCCAAAGAAGGCCGCGAAATTCGAGCCCTTGGAGTTGACGACGGCGATGAAGCCGAGGTCGTTGAGTTCCTTTTCGCGGCGATCCGTGATCAGCACCTCGGTCGGGCACTTGAGCGCGACGTCGCCTTCGTCGGTCTTGAAGGTGTGGGCCGTCATGCCCTCGACCTTGCCACCGCCTTCGACGCCGCGGATCGCGGTGGTCCAGCCATGCTTGGCGAATGCACCGGTGATGCGCAGGCCGAGCTGGTAGCCGGCGTTGGCCCACAGGTACTTGTCATGGTCCTTGCCATCCACATCCTCTTCGAACGCGAACTGTTCGACCGGCACGTTCTTGGCGCCATAGGGCAGGCGCGCCAGATAGCGCGGCAGGGTCAGCGCGACATAGCGCGAATCTTCGCCTTCGCGGAAGGACTTCCAGCTGACCAGTTCGGCGCTGTCGAAGATCTTTGACAGGTCGCGCGGGCCACCCAGTTCGGTGAAGCTCTTCATGTCGAACAGCGCCGGTGCGGCGGCCGCGATGAACGGCGCATGCGCGGCAGCGGCGACTTTCGAGATGCGCTCGAGCAGCGCGACATCCTGCGGATGGCGGCCGAAGTAATAGTCGCCGATCAGCACCGAATACGGGTTGCCACCGAAGGTGCCGTACTCTTCTTCGTACACTTTCTTGAACAGCACGCTGACGTCATAGTCGACCGCAGTCTCGAGGTCGTTCAGCAATTCCTTCTTGCTGACGCTCATCAGGCGGATCTTCAGGCGTGAGCTGGTCTCGGTGCCGAACACGAACTCGTGCAGGCCACGCCAGGAACCTTCCAGCGCCTGGAATTCCGGCTGGTGCATGATCGCGTTGACTTGCTTGGTCAGCAGGTCATCGATTTCGGCGATGCGCTCGTTGATCATTGCGACCATGCCCTTGTCGGGGCTGAATTTCATGTCCTGGTCGAGGATCTGCGCAGCGAACTGTCCGATCAGTTTTTTCGCGTACGGCTCCTGCGAAGGCTCATTGGCCATCTTGCCGTTCTGGACGATCTGGTCGAGCAGGCTGCCGGAGCCTGCAGCGCCGGAGCCGGAAGCGGAGGATTTCGTATCTGCCATGTCAGTACCTGTGAGTGTCAGGGGGCGGAGT
>JACCDY010003888.1_pt1 | contig 32520 bp, 25 predicted proteins | sample 7446391 | NCBI WGS metagenome assembly JACCDY01 (sample SAMN15323451, study PRJNA562643) | freshwater metagenome | isolation source: river surface water | place: USA:Blue River Watershed | collected 2017-08-18 | reverse complement strand
TAAGAGTTAAGAGTTAAGAGTTAAGAGTTAAGAGTTAAGAGTTAAGAGTTAAGAGTTAAGAGTTAAGAGTTAAGAGGTGGGATTCAATTTTCTGAGTCCCATTTTTTTTCGATGTAATTAGGATTAGCGACGATACAATATCTTCCGACAACTGTAAACTGACCATTATCTTCGGACTCCAGACTCCGGACTGACATCAGACCACTGACAACAGACTCCTGACTGATCAAAGACTACTAGCGACTAGTGACTAGTGACTCTAGTTGCGACAATTAACAAACCTTAACATCACCTAACACCTATTTTTTTATTTATATTTGCGCTATGCGTTTGTTAAAGCTATTCATCTTTTTTGTTTCTGTGTGCTTCTTTACGACGGTCGCGTCGGCAAAGCACGTATTCGGTTTACAAGAGGTAGTATCAACAAACAACCCAAAAAAAATTAAAAAAACAGAGCCTAAAGAGCTCTCGTTCATTAATTTAATTTTTGAAGAATCGGACAATAGCGAAGATGAAGATGATTCAGATGAGCTTAGTTTCTTCCATTTACCACTTTCCAGCGAATTTACCTACCCACAAGTGGGGGCCATAGCTATTGCTAATGCCCATCTTACCTATTCAAAGGTAAACCACAACTCAACTCCCTTATTCATTCAGTTTAGGAATATTAGGCTGTAGGAATCCCCCAACGAGGAATCCTTTATTCAATCGCCTAAAAAGTGGAATTAATGCCACGATATTCTTATGCAACAAAAATTTCAATTGCATCAAGTGATTCATGAACTGAAACACTTTTTGCCAGCACAGGCCCCTTTAATGGACTTTGTGCATCATAATACCTTACATGCTTTTCAGCATTTACCCTTTCATGAAGCATTAGAAATGGCTCATGTTAAATTGGGGTATCAGGTGTATTTCCCTTTAGAAACCTTTCGTTCTTTGTATGATTCGGGAAGGATATCTGAAAAGATAATTGATCGAATTCTCAGCCAAAAAAAGGGGGAAGATCAAGAAATTTGGAAAGGGAAATTACTCCATGGCCAATATAATTCCATCTATCATGCCCGTATCGGTGCATTACGTGGTCAATGGAAAAAACAGTACAGTATTGATTTAGATTCTTTAGTGCATCCGACCTTATTTCGTTTGCTTGGAAGTTACCTCGATCAAGGTATCTCGATTTGGAATTTTCCTATTGACAATTTATCATTTCTTGATGCGATTCGTAAACTTGAATCGATTAGTTGGGTCAGTATTTTCAAAATGAAAACAAGCCGCGCCTTGCTGTTAAATGAAAATACCCAAATTCAAGATGTTTTAGTTTTGTTAGTTGGCAAAAACGATGCATTCTACGAACAATATTTATTTGACCAACAATTCGCGCATCAAGGCTGGTCGGGAATGGTTTCCACAATTGAGGATCTTCCACAAACCCTTTTGGATAAGCGTCAAATTAAATTAGAGGAATTAATTCTATTGGAATTATTGCTCGAGTTAGACGCAATCGACCATAAATTAGGTAGCGACTGGAAATCAATAGACCAACATCTTACAGAGCCTATTCCTGCCTTACATGATCCGATCGTGAAATCAGAACAGATGGAAGTCTTGTCACTTTGGCAAGAAGCATTTGAATGGACTTATTACGATCAGGTATTAAAAGGTATTCAATCCGAGCGGGTAGAATATGTGTCACCACATCAAAAATCTTTCCAAGGTTTATTTTGTATTGATGACCGAGAATGTTCATTCAGAAGGTATTTAGAGAACCTAGATCCTGCCTGTGAAACGTTCGGGACACCCGGATTTTTTAGTGTCGAGTTTTTCTACCAACCAGTAGGTGGCAAGTTTTATACCAAATTGTGCCCGGCTCCTGTAACACCCAAATATCTGATTAAGGAAATTGGGGAGGATAAAAAGCGAGCAAAAGATCTACATTTTTCTAAGCATAATCACAATTTCTACAGCGGTTGGTTTTTTTCGCAAACCCTTGGATTTTGGTCGGCAATTAAATTATTCATCAATCTCTTCAAACCGAGCATGAGTCCAGCAACCGCATCTTCATTGCGCCACATGGATAAATTTTCTGGATTACAGGTTGATTTTGATGCAATGCAAGCGGAGGAAAATGGACTCCAACTCGGCTTTAAAATTGACGAGATGGCAAATCGGGTTGAGGCACAATTAAGGAGCATTGGCTTAGTTGACAATTTTGCACCAATCATTTATGTGGTAGGACATGGGGCAAGCTCAGTTAACAATCCGCATTATGCAGCCTATGACTGTGGCGCTTGTTCAGGCCGTGCGGGTTCTGTGAATGCGCGTGTGATAAGTCAGATGGCAAATAAGCCTGAAGTACGTGTAATTTTGACTGAACGAGGTATCCAAATCCCTGAAACGACAATGTTCGTCGGCGGACTTCATGACACAACCCGAGATGAAATCGTTTTTTATGACGATCAAATTACATCACAGGAATACAAAATGATGCATGCAAAACATGAGGAGGTATTCCAGAAGGCGTTGGATCTAAATGCTAAAGAACGTTCAAGACGCTTTGAATCGATTAATTCAAAAGAATCTCCGGCTTCGATCCATGAAAAAATTCGGACACGTTCGGTTTCCATTTTTGAGCCGCGTCCAGAATTAAATCATGCGACAAATGCCTTAGCCATTGTAGGCAGACGGGAATTATCAAAGGGCTTATTCTTGGATAGACGTTCGTTTTTAAATTCCTTCGACTACCGTGTTGACCCTACGGGCGATTACCTATTTGGTATTTTAAAGGCAGCTGCACCGGTTTGTGGGGGAATTAACTTGGAATATTATTTCTCAAGAGTTGATGGGGAAAAACTAGGTGCTGGTTCCAAATTACCGCATAATGTCATGGGCTTATTTGGTGTAGCGAACGGTATTGATGGGGATTTACGCCCAGGGTTACCCGCACAGATGACAGAAGTTCACGATCCCGTTCGACTGCTGCTAATTGTAGAACACTTCCCTGAAGTTGTGTTAAAAACAATACAGCGCGCACCGGAGACCTATGAATGGTTCATCAATGATTGGGTTAAACTCGTGGCTGTTCACCCTGAAACACAAGCATTGTTCGTATTTAGTGGAGGTGAATTCATGCCTTATAATCCCTTGATCGAATCCTTGGAAGTGATCAAGGATGTAGAATCTGTGATCGAAAGCAATCAAGAGAATTTTCCTGTTTACTTATTAAATCAAGACTAGTATGACCATAAACACCTTATTACCCTTATTTATTTGGGTTCCGATTGTAGGTTTTTTGGTAAGTCTGATCTTACCTAAAAACAATGAACGGCTAATCTCTGGAATAGCCTTCCTGACCATGACGATTCAATGGATCACTGCAACGATTTATGTGGCGGATTGGATATTGACAGGGGCAAATACCTTTCAAGTAAAGGAAATAATCCTGTTTCAAAACGAGGACTATATTTTTCAAATTGATTTCTTGTTTGACAAAATTACGGCTGTTTATTTGCTTGTGGGTGCTTTGTTGACCTTCATGGTGACGATGTATTCGCGCACCTATTTACACCGTGAAGCAGGTTATAAGCGCTTTTTCAATACAACCTTGTTCTTTTACCTCGGATATAGCATAACAACTTTATCAGGAAACCTAGAGACCTTGTTTGTGGGTTGGGAAATTTTAGGAATTTCCTCTTTCTTATTGATCTCCTTTTATCGGGAACGCTTTTTACCCGTAAAAAATGCCGTGAAGGTATTCTCGATTTATCGAATCGGGGATGTGGGCTTAATTTTAGCTATGTGGACAAGTCACCATTTGTGGGGGCAGAACATTACGTTTTACCAATTAAATAATGCCGAATTAGTACACGAACAATTGCAGCAACATAGTTTCATTGGCGTATTTATCTCAGCGATGATATTGTTGTCGGCAGCTGCTAAATCTGCCCAATTGCCCTTTTCGTCCTGGTTACCACGCGCCATGGAAGGGCCTACGCCGTCAAGTGCTATTTTTTATGGTAGTTTATCCGTTCACATTGGGGCCTTTTTATTGTTACGCACATTTCCATTTTGGGAATATCAAAGTTCGGTGCGCATTATAATTATTGCTTTAGGGCTCCTAACGACCCTTATTGCAACCGGAATTGCTCGCGTACAATCATCCGTAAAAAGTCAGATTGCCTATGCCTCAATTGCACAAATTGGTATTATTTTCATAGAAATTTCGCTGGGTTATGAATCGCTAGCTTTATTCCATTTTGCAGGAAATGCCTTTTTGAGAACCTACCAATTATTGGTATCACCATCTGTGGTCAGTTATTTGATTCGGGAGCAATTCTATTCCTTTGAGCCACGTGCAAAAACAATCGAGGATTCATTACCCAAGCGTTTACAGCATAGTATATATGTATTGTGTTTGAAAGAATGGAATTTAGACACCATGATGTATGCGTACTTCTGGAATCCATTGAAGTGGGCTGGCAATAAACTGAATTTCATAAACGGAAGACGGTTAATGTTGTTCTTTATTCCTGCATTTGCTTTGGGATTTTATGCGATGAAGCAAACGCATTTGTTCCCAGAAAACTTACAGGAAGCTACTCCCGTGGTATTTGCCTTTTTGGGGTTAATCTTGGTTTTGAAATCCTTCACGCAACGCCATTCAGTTCGTTTAGCTTGGATATTAGTGATCATGAATCACTGTTGGATCGCCCTAGCAATTTCATTTAATGAAAAATTTGACCCAGTAGAAAATGTGCTCTACCTAAGTGGAATATTGATTGCGGGATTGATTGGATATATAACGCTTCAACGCTTATTCCGCATCGAAGGTAAAATAAGTTTGGGTCGTTTTCAGGGGCTTTCTGAGACACATCCCAAAATTGCTTTGATTTTTTTATTGGCTTGCCTCGGATTGACAGGTTTTCCGATTACCCCAGCATTCATTGGTGAAGACTTAATTTTCTCACACATCCATGAAGATCAATTTGCTTTGGCGGCCATTGTGTCGTTGAGTTTTATTTTGGATGGCTTAGCAGTTATCCGCATTTATGCGCGTGTGTTTATGGGACCCAATTCCAAAACGCACGCTGAATTTTCAAATCGCTATTTTTAAAATACCTTACCCATGAAAAACAAAAATGTAGTACCTCAAGATGGCTTCGCGGGCCTAAAAGAAAATTTCGCGCATGATGCAACCTCAGGGTTCATCGTCTTTTTACTGGCCTTGCCACTTAGCTTAGGCATTGCCAAAGCATCTGATTTCCCACCCATCATGGGTTTAATCACCGCCATTATTGGGGGTATGGTTGTGAGTTTAGTGGCTGGTTCCCGATTAACAATTAAAGGCCCTGCCGCTGGCTTGATTGTCATCGTGGCAGGCTCTGTGAGTGAATTTGGTGGGGGTGAGACAGGATGGCATTTAGCCCTAGGAGCCATGGTCGTTGCCGGTATTGTACAAATTCTATTTGGCGTTTTCAAGCTAGGAAAATTGATGGATTTCTTCCCTTTGTCGGCCGTACATGGTATGTTGGCCGCCATCGGATTGATCATCATCGGCAAGCAAATTCCCGTTTTATTGGATGTAAATCCAGCTTTGACGAAAGGGAAGGAGCCTTTGGAATTATTTGCCTCTATTCCTGAATTTATTGCAAATTGGGACCCTAGGGCAACTTTCATTGGTGTAATTAGTTTGACAATCATGATGAGTTGGCCCTACATCAAGAGCAACTTCATAAAAAAGATACCTGCTCCATTAGTTGTTTTGGCGATCGCTATTCCGGCGGAACTGATAATGGATTTTCAAACGACAGAGCCGAAATATGCTTTGGTGCATATTGGAAACTTAATGGATAATATCCAAATCAATGCCAGTTTTAAAGGCTTTTCGCAAACAGGAACCTTTATCAAATTTGTGATCATGTTCGCTTTAGTAGGTTCTTTGGAATCATTATTGACCGTAAAGGCGATGGATATGTTGGATCCATTTAAACGAAAATCCAATGCCAATAAGGATTTAATTGCAACAGGAATTGGAAACACATTGGTCGCATTTTTGGGTGGTTTACCCATGATTTCCGAGGTAGCTAGGTCATCTGCAAATATTGCGAATGGTGCAAGAACCCGATGGGCTAATTTCTTCCATGGATTTTTCATTTTGGTTTTTGTTTTATTAGCCTCTCATTTAATCGAGTTAATTCCTAACACCGCTCTGGCTGCGATGCTAATTACGGTTGGTATTAAATTAACCCATCCGAAGGAATTCATTCATACCTTAGAAATTGGGAAAGAACAATTATTAATTTTCATCATCACAATTTTATTTACTTTAGGTGTCGATTTATTAGTGGGAATTGGAGCGGGTATTTTGACAGAAATTGTTGTCAATTTATTTAATGGTAAACCCTTAAGTGCCATCTTCAAAGCCCCAACGGAGGTATCCTTTACAGATGAGTCATATTTAGTTGAGATTTCAGATGCGGCTGTATTCACCAATTTCCTAGGTATTAAACGTAAATTGGAGGCCATTCCACCAAGTTTTCAAGTAACGATAGACTTATCCAAAACCCATTTGGTAGATCACTCGGTGATGGAAAACTTGGAACATTTCAAACAGGATTATGAGCGTGAGGGAGGAGCTGTTCACATTGTTGGTCTAGATACACACCGAGCCGTATCTGAACATAAAGCTGCTGCGCGTAAAAAAATCAAATAGATTCTAAATAATTGAGTTTAATGAATGTGGAAAAATACGTCTAGTTTAGGCGTATTTTTTTTTATTAGGAAATTGAAAATAGTAACACCCCTTCAACGTATTAAAAACTAAATTTTATAACCCTAGGTTTTAACCAAGGGATCCTTAGACTAAAGTCTGGGGCTATAAAAAGGCTTAACTGACAACTAGCGACTGGTTCTCATACCAAAGTCTGAAGCTAAAACGCTATGTTTTGATTTTTTTTGAATATATTGAAGACGATTTAAACCTATTGCATGAAACGTTTTATTGGGCTCACAAGCTTAGCCTTTGTTCTTAGCTATTTTTCAGGTTTTGGCCAAGTTTGGATTTCACAGGCTGAAAGCCAACAAATGCTGAAAGAACAAGTTTTGCCATTATCTACTCAAGGCAATTCAGGCATTCAAATCCATGCAAATAACAAATTCCAAACCATTGATGGATTTGGATATACGTTAACTGGAGGTAGCGCCCAACTGATTTGGTCATTAACACCTTCCCATCGAGAAGCCTTATTGAATGAACTTTTTGGAACAGGGAAAAACAGTATCCATATTTCCGTTCTACGCATTGCCGTTGGGGCCAGCGATTTAGATGCCCAAGTATTTTCCTATGACGATGTTCCTGTGGGTCAGAAGGACGAAAATCTTGCTTATTTCTCCCTCAAAGCATCTGAAAAGGATTTAATCCCTTTAATGCAAGCGATTAAACAAATCAATCCGAGCATTAAATTCATGGCGACTCCTTGGTCTCCTCCAGCTTGGATGAAAGATAATCAAGCATCCAAAGGTGGTTCGCTATTACCTCAATATTATGGGGTTTATGCCCAATACCTTGTCAAATACCTGCAATCCATGAAAGCACTCGGCTTGGAAATGGATTATTTGACACCCCAAAACGAACCTTTGCATCCCGGAAATAATCCGAGTTTGTTGATGCTTGCAGGCCAACAAAATGAATTCATCAAAAATCATTTAGGACCCGCATTTAAAAAGGCGGGATTGAAGACCAAAATTTTGGCATACGACCATAATTGCGATAAACCTGAATATCCGATTGAAATTTTAAATGACCCCATGACGCGCCAATATGTGGCAGGATCAGCCTTTCATTTATACAATGGGGATATTTCGGCTTTGAGTGTGGTTCGAAAGGCGCATCCCGACAAAGAAGTATATTTCACGGAACAATGGACAGGGGCAAAGGGTGAATTTGCCGGGGATTTCAATTGGCATATCAAAAATGTCATCATTGGTTCCTTATTGAACGATGCCAAAACAGCATTGGAATGGAATTTGGCAAATGATCCGCAGTGGGGACCGCATACGCCCGGTGGTTGTATAGAATGCAAAGGGGCAATAACCATTCAATCAGATGGTACACTCATTCGAAATCAAGCGTATTACATTGTAGCACAAGCATCTAAATTCATCCCAACGGGTTCGACGCGCATAGAAATGGCTGGACTACCTAAAGGCTTGAATGGCGTTGCGGCCTTACGGCCCGACAAACAAGTGGCAGTGCTGCTACAGAATGAAACGAAAGATTTGATTAAAACGACGATTTCATATCATTCAAAACAATGGGCTATTGAGATTCCGAAAGAAGGAGTGGCTAGCGTGGTTTTGAGGTAAGAGGTAAGAGTGAAGAGTTAAGAGTTAAGAGTTAAGTGTTAAGTGTTAAGTGTTAAATGTGAAGCAATTGACTTTGGACCTTAGACGTTGGACGTTGGAATGATAATTATGTAGAGCCGCGATACTTCGCGTCTTTCCCACAGGCTGAAGCCTGTGGTTTAACTAATAAAAAATAACCTAGGAGGATTCCCTAGGCTAAGGCCTAGAGCAATAATAAAAACACTTTTAACCCCAGGTTTTAACCTAGGGATTCCCTAGGCTAAAGCCTAGGGCTATAAAATAAAACCTGTCAACTATGAAAACATTCAACATTAACCGCCGCCATTTCCTAAAAGGCGCATCCGCCAGTTTGGCATTATCCTCTTTTGGAGCCTATGGCCTGGATTTAGTAAACCCCTCCAAACCCTTAAAAGTAGGCCTAATCGGTGCAGGCTGGTATGGAAAAAGTGATTTGTTCCGACTGATGCAAGTCGCTCCCGTGGAAGTTGTGGCGCTCTGTGATCCGGACCGACATATGTTGACGGAAGCGGGTAAGCTCGTTGCTGCCCGACAAAAATCCCGTAGGACACCACGTTTATACGGAGATTACAAAAAACTGTTGGCAGAAAACGCCTTGGATATTGTCTTGATAGGAAGTCCGGATCATTGGCATCCTTTGCAAATGATTGACGCTGTCAAAGCGGGTGCACATGTTTATGTTCAGAAACCCATTTCCGTCGATGTACTCGAAGGGGAAGCCATGGTGGCTGCCGCTCGAAAATACGGCAAAACGGTTCAGGTGGGGACTCAGCGAAAATCAACGCCACACATCATTGAGGCAAAAAATAAGATTGTAGACGCTGGAATGTTGGGCAAAATCGCCCATGTAGAGATGTATTGTTATTATCATATGCGAAATAATGGCAATCCACCTGTACAAGCGGTTCCCGACTTCTTCGATTATGAAACTTGGACCGGTCCAGCACCCATGCGCCCTTATGATGGTTTACCCCATACGCGCTGGTGGAGAACGTTCAATGAATATGGAAATGGAATCATGGGCGATATGTGTGTCCACATGTTCGACACAGCGCGTTGGTTATTAGGTTTAGGTTGGCCCAAACGCATCTCTTCCGAAGGAGGAATTTTCGTCCAAAAAGAAGGCAAATCAAACATCGCAGATACACAAACAGCCGTTTTTGAATACGATGGCTTGAATTGTGTTTGGCAACACCGTACCTGGGGAACTCCGCCAGATCCAGAATACCCTTGGGGCTTAACGATATATGGCGAAAAAGGGACTTTGCGTTTAAGTACCATGCAATACGATTTTACACCCGTAGATCCGAAAGGCCAAAAAATCCACGGTTCTTGCCTATTTGAACGCGAAAAATATCCCGAAGATTTAACGGAAGATCGCATCGAACTCAATGCCGCTCCGGCTACACGCTTACACATGCTTGATTTCTTAGCGGCTATCGATAAAGGCACGAAACCTGTTGCTGATATTCAGGAGGGACATATCTCGACAGCATCCTGCATTTTGGCCAATGTATCAATGAAATTAGGCCGACCGCTTTCCTATGATCCGAATACAAAAACGGTTTTAAATGATCCAGAAGCTACCGCCTTATTAGCAAGAACCTATCGCCAACCCTGGTCTAGAAATGAACTAAACGCATGAAAAAACTAATTCTCGCATGTTTATTAGTCCCTAGTATTACTTGGGCTCAAAATGGACTACAATTATTGGAGAACCTAAAACGCATCGAATCTACAGGCACTGTCCTCCATGTGGCGGCACATCCTGATGATGAAAGCACACATATGTTGGCCTGGTTCGCCCAAGAACAACACTGGGAAACAAATTACTTCGCTTTCACACGCGGTGATGGAGGCCAGAACCTCATTGGTGATGAGCAAGGAATCCCTTTAGGACTTATCCGAACGCAGGAATTGTTGGCTGCCCGCCGAATCGATGGGGCCAACCAATACTTTTCACAGGCTTTTGATTTTGGCTTTTCGAAGTCGACCGACGAGGCTTTGAGTTTTTGGAACAAAGAATTAGTCCTTTCTAACTTGGTATATGTCATTCGCAAATTACGCCCCGACATCATATTTACGCGTTTTCCACCGGATTCACGTGCGGGACATGGCCATCATTCGGCATCTGCGGCATTAGCGATTGAGGCCTATTCAGCTGCGGCTGACCCGAAACGTTTCCCTGAGCAATTGAAGGGGGATATTAAACCTTGGAAAGCCACCCGCTTATTGTGGAATACCTTCCGATTTGCTGGGACATCAACTGTGACAGAAGATCAGTTGAAGGTTCAAATTGGCAATTTCTTGCCGAGCATAGGCCAGAGTACGGGTGAATTGGCGGCTTTAAGTAGAAGCCAACATAAGTCTCAGGGTTTCGGTTTTGCTGTAGACCATGGAAAATCCACTGAATATTTTCAAACCTTGGCAGGAATTGCTCCCAAAAAATCCATCGATGAAGGGGTTGCTAATCATTGGCAAAGTAGTGCAGCTGGAGCAGAGATAGAACGCATGATTTCATTGGTCATTCGTAATTTTGATGTCCAAAAACCTTATTTGAGTATCCCTGATATGATTCAGGTTCGACGGGCAATTAACAAATTAGGTGATTCCTATTTGCAATCGAAGAAGATTAAGCAAATAGATGAATGGATTGTGCAAGCAGCTGGCATTCATTTTGCTGGCAATACCAATCGGGGAACAGTAGCGCAAGGTGATCCTTTAGATATCAAAATGGAATTCATTGTACGGAGCCCAATTCACGTGGGGAACTTGCGCGTTTCGGTGGGAGAAAAAGATACCTTATTCAAAGCAAATATCATTCCATATACGCGTATGAATTGGTCTTCAAACCAAATCGTTCGACAGTCCATCACGCAGCCTTATTGGCTAGTGCATACCAAAGAAACTGGCCATTTTGTAGTCAAAGATCAATCAAAAATCGGGCAAGCTGCACCCGATCCGGCAATATATGTACAAGCACAATTTACGATTGAAGGCGAGCAGATTCAGGTTAATCGGCCGGTACAAGAACTTGTCGTAGATCCGGTTAAAGGGGAATATTACCAACCGATAACCGTTACACCTCGCAGTGTTTTCCAGATAAATCATCCTAATATTTTATTGCCGAAAGGTTCAGGGGAAAGCAAATCATTGGAAGTTCAGATTAAAGCCATTGGCAAAATAGAAGCAGGTCGAGTACGCGTTATAAATCAGGTAGGGGAGACCTTGGGAACTTTGGCATTGGACAAAGGAATTGAGGCAGGCACCAGTCAAAATTTGGCATTTACCTTGCGTGAAAAAGATCAGAAATTTGATGGAAAAGAGACTTGGCAATTGCGTTTGGCTTATGAAACAACACAAGGAAATTGGATTGATTCGTTGCAAATGGAAAGTATCAATTACCCACATATTCCGGTTCAACGCTATTTTTCACCTGTTTCAGTAAATCTGTTGCATATCGATTTCAAGAAAAATGGGAAGCGGATTGGTTACATCAAAGGGGCAGGAGATAAGGTACCAGAGAGTTTGGAGCAGATGGGCTATCAGGTGGATTTCTTGCAAGAGGGCGATTTGAAAGCAAGTAATTTGGCGAAATACGATGTCGTGTTGACAGGTGTTCGGGCGCATAATACCTTGGATTATATGGGAAATGCGTATGGAGAATTGATGAAATATGTGGAACAAGGCGGAAATTATGTGGTTCAATATAATACAGCAAGCTTTGCAGGTCCTTTAAAAGTAACGGTTGGGCCTTATCCGCTAACCATTTCTCGGAATCGGATAACCAAAGAAGAAGCTGCGCCAAAATTCTTGATTGATCATGCACTATTTCATACACCCAATGAAATTACAGAAGATGATTTCGATAATTGGATTCAGGAACGAAGCATTTACTTGGGCGAATCAAATGACACACATTATCAATTTCCTTTAGCCTTTACCGATCCGGGAGAAGCAGAGCAAAAGGGAAATATTGCGGTTTGTCGGTATGGAAAAGGCCAATTCATCTACACGGGATTAGTATTCTTCCGGGAATTACCAGCAGGAGTTCCAGGGGCGTGGAGGTTAATGGCTAATCTAATCAGCCGCTAGTCGCAAGTCGCTAGTCGTTGGACGTTGGACTGTAGAGACGCGATACCTCGCTTATTTCCCTAGGCTGAAGCCTAGGGCTATAAAAAACTTAAAACCCCAGACTTTAGTCTGGGTATAAACAAAAAAGATATGTTACATCACAGTGTATTTTTGACATTCAAACCGACAACATCTGAAGAGGAGAAAGCTTATTTCATCGCTGAATCGAGAAAATTAGCCCAAATTCCGGGCGTTATGAATCTCAAGGTTTTGGAAGAATTCAATGTAACCAACCCGTACACACACGGCTTAGGAATGGATTTTGAGGATCAAGCGGCGTATGATTTTTATTCCAATCATCCGATTCATAATCATTTCGTACAGGAAGTATGGATTCCACGGGTGGAGAAGTGGCAGGAGATAGACTTTAGAGAGATAAGAGTGAAGAGTGAAGAGTTAAGAGTGAAGAGTTAAGAGTGAAGAGTGAAGAGTTAAGAGATAAGAGTGAAGAGTGAAGAGTGAAGAGTGAAGATTTAAGAGGTGGGCATTAATAATAAATAAAAAAAGACTAGCGACTAGCGACTAGTGACTATAATCATGATTCAAATATTTCAAAAATCACGTTCATTCGGCCCCAAAACGGCAATAATATCAGGTGGAAATTCCTATTCCTATGCGGATTTACATGCATCAGCGGATGATTTTGCGCATTTATTACTGGAGGAACAAGCGGATTTAGCTGAGGGAAGAGTGGCCTTTATGGTCCAACCGGGTTTTGATTATGTCCGGGTACAATGGGGAATTTGGCAGGCCGGAGGTATTGTGGTGCCTTTATGTTTGAGCTATCCGCTGCCTTCCTTGCGCTACACGATCGAAAATTCGGGAGCGTCGGTCATCGTTGTTTCACCGGAATTTGAATCGACGTTAAAAGATCTGGCTGACGAGTTGGGCTGTCGGTTCATCGTCTTAGGAAAAAATGATCAAGCGAAATCAAAAAAATCCCTTCCAGAAATTGCCGACTCACGCGGTGCCATGATTCTTTACACGAGTGGTACTACAAATTTACCGAAAGGAGTGGTGAGTACCCATGGCAATTTAAACGCTCAAATTTCTTCTTTAATCGAGGCTTGGAAATGGACGTCTGAAGATTCGACCGTTTGTGTATTGCCCTTGCACCATGTACACGGTGTAGTTAATGTCGTTTCTTGTTCATTATGGGCAGGAGCTAGCTGCGAATTCATGCCAAATTTCAGCGAAAAAGCCATTTTCGATCTCATTGAGCATCAAAAAATCAATGTGTTCATGGCGGTTCCTACCATCTATTTCAAATTAATTACTCATTGGGAGTCTTTGGATAGTCATCGGCAAAATCAATTGAGTGAAGCCTTACAAAATTTACGATTTATGATATCCGGCTCGGCGGCTTTGCCAGTTTCTGTCATGGAACGTTGGCAAGGCATTTCGGGGCATTTATTATTGGAGCGATATGGTATGACCGAAATCGGGATGGCATTAAGTAATCCGTACGATGGACCCCGTGTGGCGGGCCATGTCGGTTATCCTTTGCCGGGCGTTTCGGTGAGATTATCGGAAGAGGGAGAGATTCAAGTAAAGGGACCGACTGTCTTCAAGGAATATTGGAACAAACCCGAATCAACAGCAGAATCCTTCACCGAAGACGGTTGGTTCAAAACGGGGGACATCGCAACAATCGATGAAGTAGGCGGTTACCGAATCTTAGGACGTAATTCGGTGGATATCATTAAATCAGGTGGTTACAAGATATCTGCCTTGGAAATTGAGGAAATATTGCGTCAGTACCCCGGCATCGTGGATTGTTCGGTTGTTGGCTTGCCCAACGACGAATGGGGCGAATTAGTGGCCGCAGCGATTGTGACTAAGGCTGCCATCGATGAAAAAGCCTTGTCAGGCTGGATGCGGGAACAAATGCCAGCTTACAAAACACCCAGAAAATATGTCGTAGTTCAGGATTTACCCCGAAATGCGATGGGAAAAGTGACGAAAAAAGATGTTGTACAATTAATCAAATAAGCATGTTACTACGTGGAGTAGCCTTATTGGCCGGATGCTATATCATTGGTCAAATCATTGGAGAAAGTCTGGGACAAATACTCGGAATTAATAATAATGTAGGCGGTGTGGGCTTTGCCATGTTGCTTCTCATTTTGGCCCAAAATAAATTAGAAAAGCGCGACTTATTTCATGTAGAAATGGGTGAGGGGGTCATGTTTTGGAGCAAGATGTATATTCCCGTAATTGTAGCGATGTCATCCATACAAAATGTGCGTGTCGCATTCAACAATGGGATATTAGCACTTTTAGCGGGTATTTTACCGGTGGCAGTATGCCTCATTTTTATGCCTATTTTATCCAAATCAAAAGCTGAATAATATGGAATACATCATCGAATTATTGGATAAAAATGGATTGATTGTTGCCTTCTTGGTTACTGGGATATTAGTTTATTTTTCAGAAGGAATCTCCATCAAACTGACCAACAAAAAATTACCCGGTTCTGCCATTGCTATTTTTCTGGGATTGGTCATCGCATACATCGGCGGGATATTGACCGAAGGAAAAAGTGGAATCGCGGATATTCCAGGATTAACAGGCTTTAAGGTGATGGGAGGTCCGATGTTCCGTGATTTCGCCATCGTTTCAACGGCCATGGGCGCTAGTTTCGCGGTGATTAAGAAAACGGGGGCAGTAGGCATTTTTTCTCTCTTTTGGGGTGTTATCTTCTCATTTGTCGCTGGTGTAGGCATCTCATATGCTTTTGGGATTAATGATGCGGCAAGCTTAGCAACCATCGGGGCAGGTGCTTGTACATTTGTTGTAGGGCCAGTAACCGGAACCGCCGTTGGAGCAAGTTCCGATATTATTGCGATCAGCATCGCCGCTGGGGTCGTTAAATCGATTTTAGTGACAATCGGCACACCTTTCATTGCGCCCTACATTGGTTTGAATAATCCCAAATCGGCTATGATCTTTGGTGGTTTGATGGGAACCACTAGTGGCACGGCTGCCGGACTTGCCGCGACAGATCCAAAATTAGTACCCTATGGAGCCATGACGGCAACCTTCTATACAGGATTGGGTTGTCTACTGTGTCCGTCGGTATTGTATTTTGCTTTGAAGGCAATACTTTAGAAATTAGTTAAGAGTTAAGAGTTAAGAGTGTAGAGTGTAGAGTGAAGAGTGAAGAGTGAAGAGTGTAGAGTGAAGAGTGAAGAGTGAAGTGGAAAGTCATTTAGGATAAATGAAATCGCTGACTTCTTAGTTCTTAACTCTTCACTCTTACCTCTTAACTCTATCGTGCTAACGCCCGCAATCCACCCCCGATCACCATCACAGCTGCATAAAATGTAAAAGCCAAGGTAAACAAACCATCCGCAGCTGTTTGACCAAAAACATGGTAAGGCGCCCAAAGCAATACAAGCGTGCTGATAAATAAGAATCCGATCAAAGCAATTTTGATCCAATTGTTCCGACGTGTTTTTTTCAATTCAAAGGCCAATAAAATTCCTTCACTCACATAGCTAAAAAGGAAAATAATCAATAAGCTGTAGGCAAGGGTTTTGATGCTGTTCATATTCATATCTGTTTGTTTTTCTTGAACCAAAATTAGATTCATTGTCCGCCAAAATTTGGCGACTTACAAAGAATTTACGATATTGGTCAAAAAAAAGATGCACCCATCCGAACGCCTCCGCGAAATCAATGGCCTCCTCCTACAAAAGTCCTTTCAGGTGAATCATCAAACGGTTTCCGCTTATTTAAACGAGCATTTTGACATACCTAACTATGCAGAACGCTCATTCAGTCGGGACCTGAAAGAACTCAAAGAACTCCTACAAATTCGTTATCCCCAATTACATGACAGCGCTGGAGAACTCATTAAATTTTCGCGCGCACAGAATCGATTTTACCTGATTCGAGATGATATATCGGCATTTCCGAGTATCTCCGACAAAGAACTTAGTCAAATCGCCTCCACAATTGAACAAAATAAACACCTGTTCAGCGGTGGAGCAGGCGAGGGGCTAGTCAATAAATTGCGTGCCATCGCTTTGGAAAACAGCATGTCACGCCATCACGAGATGTTAGGTTGGTCGGCAATTGAACTCGTGAAGGATGGGGAGCGCTCAGGCGCCGACTTGATGCCGATCATTTTAGAAAACATCTATGCCAAAAGCGTCGTTCTTTTCACCCACCGGGGTTTGACAGCGCATTCGAAACAAAAACAAACCCTCGGCCTACCCGTCTTACTGAAAGAATACAATAACGGTTGGTACACCGGTTGGTACGTCTTATTCCAGCCCGTTGAAAAAGGTGTATCACAAATCAAGATTGACGTCGATCAACTCCAATTGTATGCACTTGATCGAATTGTTCAAGTGAGTAATGTGCAAGAACAGCCACGGGTCCGGATTCATCCAGCATTCAGACCTGCGGATTATTTCAAAAATTGCCTGGGTTTATTCCGCAGCAAAAGTCTCACAGCTCAACCCATTCGATGCCGAATAAACAAGGATAATTGGATGTTGAACTACATCGAGAAATACCCCATACACGTAAGCCAAGAAATAATACCTGAAAATGAAAGTGCCGTCAGGGTACAGTTGAAAGTAGAAATAGACCAAGAAGTAGAAAATTTCTTCCTCCGTTTTGCGAAGGAAATACGGGTATTGGAACCAAATTCCTTAGTGGAGCAAATAAAAACAGGATTAGAAAATGGCAAATCCAATTATAACTAATTGCTCCATATTCCCTCATCAAACCTGACCGATTTCGCTTTCGAATAATCAATACCCTTACTGGAATCGAGGATAAATTTTAAGCCCTGCCACAAATGATTTTGAAATACAGAATCCTGATAGTTTGATTTATCATGGCCGAGTGTCGTTACCCAAACATGGCCGCCTTGAAAATTATGCGTCCAAACCGCCGGAAAATAGCCTTTAAACGATCCGCTATGTTGGTTGACTAAGTCCTGTTGCTTTCCATCCAAACTGCTCAAGTCATGCATCATCAACACCTGAATACCCGGATAGACCTCTTTCCCAAAATAACATTCCTCCTCCTTTGTCCATGAAAGTGGTACATCCTTCATGGATGGATGCGTTGAGGCTATGTTGATTACCCGAAAAGGCTGAAATTTGGCATGCCAGGAAAAGGTTTCGCCTACGAGCATTTTGAACCAAGGCCAATTGCGTTCCGTTCCTGTGACGGAATGTACCCCTACAAAACCGCCTCCGCCTTCGATGTAGTGACGGAAAGCTAAACGTTGTGCATCCGTAGCAAACACATCATTATTCGTACTCGTAAAGATCAGCACCGCGTATTTCGCCAAATTCGCCTCCGCAAACACAGCAGGATCATCCGACACATCAACCTGAACCTGATGTTTCTCGCCTAAACCTTGAAAGCAAGTTACGGCAGCTGGTATATTATCATGCACATAGCCAGGGCCATTTTTGGTATACACCAACACACGTGGCAAAGGCTTCGCCATGCCATTAAATAAAACAAATAGACTTATGATTAATAATCTCATTGGATTAGGGATTTACGCCGTATTGATCAACCAAATAGATTATTGCAGCGATATTAACAGCTCCCAAAAGCAATTCCCGCTTATTCACATTTTCGAACACATCCGTCTTGGCATGATGTAAATCAAAATAGCGTTGGCTATCCGGCACCAAACCCGCAATGACGGTATTCGGATTAACCTTGGCCAAAGGTCCAATATCCGTTCCACTTCCTCCAAATGTCACCTCACAGCCATAGGGTTTTAACAGCGACGACCAGGATTGAAACTTCTTAAATGCCTCCTTCGATGCCGTCATACCTATCGACCGTGGCGTAAATCCGCCCTCATCACTCTCTAGGGCCATGATGTGATTCTCATGGTTCAATTTCGCTTGATTGGCATATTCATTTCCTCCGCGTACTCCATTCTCCTCATTGGCAAACAACACAAAACGTATCGTACGCTTAGGCTTGTAATTCAATGCCTTGAATACACGTAATACTTCCATGGTATGAACAACGCCCGCACCATCGTCGTGTGCACCTTCGTTGACATCCCAACTGTCCAAATGTCCGCCCAAGGTAATGTATTCATTCGGAAACTCGGAACCTTTCAATTCAGCGACCACATTTTGATCGTTAACATCAGGCAAGAATTGGCCATAGGTTTGCAACTGAACTTTTACCTGATTTTTCTTCGCTAAAGCATACAACATTTTCGCATCGTTGGGACCTAAAGCCACCGCAGGAATCTTAGGGTATGCTTCATCATAAACCATACTCCCCGTATGAGGTGCATTATCAGGCGCCGTACTTAGCGAATGAATCATAATACCCAGCGCTCCATATTTAGCGGCACGGGAAGCGCCCGACCGCCGATACACACCGCTTTCCCCATACGCACGAAAAGTCTGAATTTTGGTTTCATCAAATACACTGTGGAAATACACAATCTTTCCTTTCACTTCTTCTTTCCGCTTCTCTAATTCATCAAAATTGGCTACCGCCAACACCTCCGCCTCAATCATTCCATTCGATCCCATGGAATTCCCCAATGCCAAAACCGCTAAAGGTTGAATGCGTGATTCTCCCTGAACGCCGACAATCGCTGCATAATCCGTACCCCCACGCTTCCAATTGGGCGACTTACAAGCCTGAAGGAATACTTTATCAGCGCCTAAAAGCTCCAAATTGCGTTTTCCCCAAACGGCAGCTTGTTGTTGCTGTGGCGAACCTGCTAAGCGGCCTCCAATCTTTTTCGTCAATTCATACAAGAGATCATAAGCCTTGCCGTTGGTCATAATCTCGTCCGACATGCGTTTAATGAACAGACTATCTTGTTGGGCGATAGCCGAATAGCCTAAGAATAATGACAGGAATAGGGCAGTAAGGATTCTCATAGACGTTTAAGTTTGTAAGGAATATTAAATATAGGCATTTTCAAAATTGGGAAATGCATGACAAATCCTTAATTTTTGGATAATTCTCAACACATCCATGCGCAAATACCTATTCATTAGCCTACTTTTCATCACTAGCACAATCTCTGCACAGAAAATTCAAGAGAAAGCCGCTATCAAGCAAGTCATTCAGAATATGTTTCTCGCCATGCAAACCAGCGACACAGCTTTATTTCGTTCTTGCTTTGCGCCTTCGGTTATTTTCCAAACCATCGTGACGAAAGACAATCAAACAAAAGTGAAAACGGAGGATTTTGAGGCCTTTTTAACAAGTATGACCAAACACCCCAAAGGTGCCCTCGATGAACGCATCAAATTCAAAAGCGTACGGGAAGATGGTACTTTGGCCATCGTTTGGACACCCTATCAGTTTTATTACCAAGGAAAATATTCGCATCAAGGTGTGAACTCATTTCAATTGGTCAAAATAGACAACACCTGGAAGATACAATACCTGATCGATACCCGAAGAAAATAATAAACAAAATATTCCTGATATCGTTTAGTGATAAACCTTTTTAACATGAAATATTTCATTGCTCTACTAGTGTTGTGCGGTTTCCAAATCCATGCACAGCAACCCAATATCCGTACTCATCAAATCAACATCGCCCGCGATAGCTACGGCGTTCCGCATATTTTCGCACCGACAGACCCTGAGGTGGCTTATGGGTTAGCCTGGGCTCATTCTGAAGATGATTTTAAAACCATTCAAACCTTGATTCTGACAGGGAAGGGGAAACTCGCAACCTACTTAGGCAAGAAAGGCGCTCCGGTGGATTATGTGTTTGGCCTTTTGAATACGCGTAAGGTGGTAGACCAACAAATCAAGTCGATGGATCCCGCTTTCATTCAATTGGTCCAAGGCTACCTCATGGGACTGGTAGCCTATGCCCAAGCGCATCCGCAAGAAGTATTAAACAAACATGTGTTTCCCATTGCGCTCGAAGACTACATCGCGACAACCATGTTTTCGGTTGCCATCTTCTGTGGCGTGGATAAAACCTTACCGAAAATCCTCGACGGTTCCATTGCACATCTGCCGGGCTTCACGGGGGAAGGCAGTAATGCCTTTGCGATCAAGCGTACTAAATCGGCCTCCGACGAAACGATGTTGGTCATTAATGCCCATCAACCGATCGAAGGGGCCACGGCGTTCTATGAGGCACATGTACAAAGCGAGGAAGGCTGGAATATCCTGGGTGGTTTATTTCCAGGTGGACCTTTAATCTTCCATGGTGTTACGCCCAATTTGGCTTGGGCCCATACTGTGAATTTTCAAGATAAGATTGATGTATATCAGTTACATACGGATAAAGCTCATCCGGGCCAATATGAGGTAGATGGAACTTGGATGAATTTAGAGAAACGCAAAATCAAATTGAACATCAAAGGAATTCCGTTTCCCGTGAGTAAAATGGCATTTACGTCGATCTATGGACCCACCGTCAAAACGCCCAAAGGGGAGTATTTCTCCATTCGTTTGCCGGCCTTGATGGATGCGGGGGCATTGCAGCAATGGTATGCGATGAATCGCTCGACGAATTTCCAGGAGTTCAAGGCGGCTTTAGCACAGAATCATTTGCCGATGTTCAACATCATGTATGCGGACAAACAGGATAATATCTTTTACATCTCAAATGGAAAGATGCCTTATCGAAATGCGGATCCGAAATACAATTGGGCATCGACTTTACCAGGCAATACACGCGCAACGCTTTGGGAAACATTTAAGCCCTTGGATGAATTGCCCCAATATACGAATCCGGTCAGCGGCTATTTGTTTAATACGAATCATTCGCCCTTCTTAGCGACAAGCACGGATGAGAACTTAAATCCGGCGAAATTCGATACATACGATGGGTATGAAACCTATCACAATAATCGGAGCCAGCGGGCCAAAGAGCTTATTGATCGCTACGACAAGATTTCATGGGAGGATTTGAAGCGGATTAAGTTTGACAGACAATTGCCAGCGAAGATTTTGTATCCTTACGGTTTAGATGCGTCGGTATTATTTCGTCTGGATGCTTCCCAATACCCGACATTATCCAGCATCATAGAGGGGATCCAACAATGGAATCATGTAACAGACACGGAAAGTGTGGGGGCCTTGTATTATAACATTGCTTATTACCAGTCCTCGAAGATTCGTACGAATGGTTCCAAAGCTCCGTTAACCAAGATAGAAGCGGTTCAATTATGCCAATATGTGCATGATTTCTTACTAAAGCATTATGGCCGACTGGATGTGAAACTAGGTGAATTTCAGCGTTTGGTACGTGGGAAGGAAGATTGGCCACAGGCGGGCATGCCGGATGTTTTAGCTGCGGTTCAAACGGAAGCCTGGGGGGAGGATTCCAAACGCAAAATGAACAGCGGGGATGCCTACATCGGTTTTGTGAAATTTCCGAAAGATGGTGGATTGCCTGTAATTGAAACCGTGAATACCTTTGGGGCGAGTTCACATCCGGAATCGAAGCACTTCGCGGACCAGCGGGCCATGTACCAGGCGCAGCAAACGAAGCGAATGACCTTGGATAAGGATGAAGTGCTTAAGGCGGCAGAGCGGGTGTATCATCCGGAGTAAATTAGGCTTGCAGCAATTTCTTCAAGGTATCATATTGAGCTTCTGCAATGAGGTAAACCGAAAAGCGTTTATCGTCATTAGCTGTTTGTCGGACGATGACATCGTCCATGCGATAATGCGCCCAGAAATAGCTGTTGATCCCTTTGATCAACTTCGCCCGCACCTGTCTTTGGGTTTCGTAGGCATATGCCCCATAACCCATCATTTCCGTAAAATGCTGGGAACTGAACGTATGGCCTTTGGGATAATTAAAACAGGCAAGAAGGAATTCGGACGCACCGGCAGGCAGACCATCCAAAGGCTCAGCGTTGCTTTCTTTTACTTTATGCGGCTTTCTTTTTCGATAGGCGTAAATACCACCAAGAACAAGTGTTGATAACGCTGCAGCACCATAAACTATGAAATCAATGGGGTAGGGTTCGATGTAAAAAGGACCTTTTCGAGTACTCAGTGATTTGAGTTTTTCGATGGAGATGGAGTCGATTTTGAAGATTACATCTTCATTCGTTGGGGCATTCATTCGACGGTACGAATAGATATACCCTTTTCGATAGGATAGTTCAAAATTCATATTGAACATGGGAATAACGGTATTCGCCTGATAAAGACTGTTTGTGCTTGGATCAGCCCAAACAAGAATAGGTCCATTTAGGAAGAAATATTTTCCATCTAAGAACTCTGATTCAAGCCTAGTGATGCCTGAACTTTTGATAAGATCAACATTCAATTCACCTTTATAAGTCCAATCATTATTTTGTAAGTCTTTTTCAAAATACTTATACGTCATATGTCGCTTTTCGGTTTCATATAAAGCAGGGAATTCGATAACACTTAACAACTTACGATTCTCATCATATCCACCAAAATCTCTTTTCATCCAACGGGGACCCATTTCCATAGGAGCAGAAGTCATTTCCCACTCTTTTGCCTTAAATGAAAAATAAGTAGATACATTGTTCGCATGCCAAAATCCCATTCCCCCTAAGCTAAAAAGGGTATCATTTTTGATGTACTGAATGGCCTGAAAATTGTAACCTCGATAGAAAGAATTATCAAGTCGTTTTAATGTCATTTTCTGTAGATCGAGCAGATACACCTGCTGGGTCCCCAAAATACTTAAAAGTAACATTTTCTTATAATTGAATGCCAGTACAACGGCATTATATGGCAAATCCTTTGGTATAATCTGGTCGAAAGTCAAACGACCCAAAAATTCCCAATTCCCTATATTATTTTCCTTAGTTAATACAGCCGTATTTAAATCCAAGCGATAATGAAGCATTTCACTCGGACTACGAAATTGTAATTGACCAAAACCTGATAAACCAAGAAGGAGAAAAAGAAATAAAAGAGCTGATTTTAAGCTTCGCATGCAATTATGGTATTCAAACCTTAAGTAAACGATTTGAAGCAAAATATCCACCTAGAATTTATTAAGTGGTAAGCTAATTGTGTGTATTGCGTGAATTACGTAATACATCACAAATTAAAAGTTCCAGTCTTTCTTAATTGCCTCTACTATAAACTTATAACATAAGGCATGAAAGATCGTGAAATTGAAAATATAATTAAGTCCTGGTCTAAAGGAGTAGGTAAACTAACTACGCACTATGGCAGTCATAGAAAGCTAGAAACATTTGTAGATAATACAACGGGAAGAGGAATGCTATTCATCGGCATTAACAAAGAAACCAATAAGGCAAACTCAATTAGAAAATACATTTATTTTCAGGAGCTAACCAACATAAAAAACAAGCTTATTAAAAACCAAGAAATTTCATTTAAGGAAATTGGGGAAATAACAGCCGGAAATTGTGCCACACATATTGCAATTGTCATTCTAAGTGAAATACTTAATATCGGTTTTGCCGACTATCACTTTAGAAAACTAACATATAAAAAACGTGTTTTATGAAGTATTTTTATCCCATATTATTTTCTATTTTAATTGCATTCTCTTGCGTTAAACAAGATGCTCCAGAATCAGCGCCTACTGTCATCACCTTAGAACCATCAGACATTAGGTTGAATTCATTTTCTATGTCTGGCGACGTGACCAATGAAGGATTTAATGCGACTAAGGACCGTGGATTTGTCTGGAGTTTAAACAATAATAATCCTTCTGTAAGTGACAATAAAATTTCTGTGGGATATGGCAAAGGGCAATATTCACTCAGTTTAGAAAAATTATCTCCCAATACAACATACTATTACAAGGCGTTTGCGACAAATGATAAAGGGACATCCTATGGAGAATTGAAAGTAGTAAAAACAGCTGATTATTCATTAGCTACTTTGACTACCGACTTACCCAAAAATATTACATACACCAGTGCAGAACTCGGAGGTAATGTTGTCGATGAAGGGGGAATTGCCGTGACTGAACGTGGCATTTGTTTGGCAATCAACAAAACACCAACGGTTTCTGATATAAAAATTATTAATGGAAAAGGCTTAGGTTCATTTGCTAATATTGTCATTCGCTTAATCGAAGGTACTAATTACAGTGTTCGTACTTACGCCATTAATGGCAAAGGTGCAAGCTATGGCAATGAGCAAAAGTTTACAACTTTAGCCATTAAAGCTCCAGCGGTTTCAACAGAACTCGTTTCAAATATTGCAGCCACTTATGTAACACTGCAAGGTAAGGTAACCGATAATGGAGGAACGGATCTCGTTGAAAAGGGTTTTTGTGTTTCCAAAAACACCAATCCAAGTATTAATGACATTCGAGTTAAGGCTTCAAATACTGATGCAAATGCATATGCAATTGTTCTAACCGCCCTAGACCCGCAGACAAAATATTTTGTCCGGGCCTATGCTCAAAATTCTAAAGGAATTTCATACGGAAATGAATTAAGCTTTACGACAACACCTGCTACGATTCCTACGGTTGGAACAAACGATTTTCAAGATATAACTCAAAACTCGGTTCGTGCTGGAGTAGAAATAAATAACAATGGTGGGGCTGACATAATTGAGTTTGGGGTTTGTCTTTCTACCAACCGATTCCCAACTATTTATGACCGAAAAGTAGTATTAGGCACGGGAAATTCGCCAGGGAAAATGGAAAATTTTGGAGGTCTTACAGCGAATACAACTTATTATCTAAGGGGTTATGCGATTAACAGAGTTGGCGTTGCCTATGGCCCTGAAAGATCATTTACCACGATAAATCCAGTAACAAATACCTTAAAGAATGGCTTAGTTGCTTATTATCCGTTTAATGGAAATGTGAATGATGTTAGTGGAAATAATTTTCATGGTACACCTAGTCAAATTAATATGTCAACGGATAGGAATAATGAAAGCGGAAAAGCTATTAGTCTGAATGGACAGTCATTTCTTGAAATTCCACACGATAATAGGTTTAATGGAGAGATGGCTACTATTTCTGTTTGGTATAATGCCCAGAGTTATACAGATAATGGCCAAGGTAACCAAAGATTATTAGTAAGCAAAAGGGACCCAAGTGGATGGGGTGGTGGATATGAAATTGGATTAAACAATAATAATGGACAAGGAATACACGCTAGTTGGACAAATTCTGGAGGAAATGGGGCAATTCTTTATTCAAATAATTTAAATATAAGCCAATGGTATCATTATGTATATGTACATGATCGGAACACTGTAAAACTCTATTTAAACGGAAGCCTTGTTAAAGAAATGTCAAACACTGGAATGTTGACAAGTAACAATTTACCAACCAGATTTGGGCAAAGGCCAAATGGCTGGCATCCTTTCATTGGTAAACTCGATGACATAGGTATATGGAACCGTGCACTTACTCCAGAAGAAATAAATTACTTATATCAAAACAATTTTCAACCTTAATCTTTAAACAATGAAAAAAATAGCAGTAATAACATCGCTTAGTTTATTTTTCTATCAATGCACAACCGTTCAACCTGTAGGTGTTAAACCACAAGAAGTAGCAACTTTCACTTCGGATGGAATTGGTACTTATCGGGAATTTCCTAAGGATGTATTTAGATCTCCGTTCCCCTATAAAGATTTACGAGAAGAAGCCGTACGTGTAAAATCCGTGGAACTTGTTTCCATTTTGGATATTCATGCGTTGACTCCCGGAATGAACTTCGATGAAGTCGTAAAAAAGCTTAAAAAATATCCATTCGATTTCGTTTATACCCAAAAAGATGGGTATCGAATTGTTTCCTATGTTTACAAGCGAATCTTTGAAATAACCAATGATAAAAAAGAGCTTAACCTAGTCATGGATGATGGTTCAAAAGAACTAGGATTCGATTATAAAATGGCCTATTTGATGTTTAACAAGCAAAACAAATTAGAAATGATTGTGTCAAAAGACGAGATGAGCACAGGATTAGGTTTATTAAAATTTGCTAGAGATACCTACCGAGTAACTAAAAATGATGGAGAAAATTACATTAAGTCAGATTCTCCTGATACATATTTCCCCATAGAACTCGCTAAAACTGACACCCTGATTAACCTAAAGAAAGAAAACAAGAAATAATGAAGTCGGCCCAATACTTTTATCCCTTCATGAGCATTATTTTGTTGATCGGCATTCAAAGTTGTCGACCAGCCCAAGTAATTAATGTTCGAAGCACATTCGACTCTGATAAAAAGAAACTTGCTCTAACCTTAGATTTAATTGGAAATGAAAAGTATAAATATGATTTGGACATCAAATTATCTACAAAAAATTTAGACTATAAGATTTCACCAAACGAAATAAGTCCCAAACATATCAATATTGGACCAGCAAATGATTTATCGTTTACTATTATTTCAAAATCTGAAATATTGAATGATAACTTTTTCTTGGTCAAAATGACACCTAAGAGGCGTAAACATAAACTCAATATTTCAGAGATTAGCTCGATAAAATCGGACACAAATAAGACAATCGTTGATCAACTGATCAATCCTACGTTTAACTATGCAGCAACTAATAAATCATTTTTAAGTTTAGGTTCAAACTTTTTAAGTAATTACCCAACAATCAATTATTCCAATTTAACATTAGGGTATGGTCATATTTATTCCAAAATGGGATATTATATCGAAATAGGGGGTACACTTAGTACGCCACTAAATACTTCATTGCAAAATGATAATAAGTCAGTTATATCTTCCCACTCAAATAATTATTATTATTCATTTACTAATAAGAGCGCAATTGATCGATTATCATTCACCTCCGGAGCTTTGATTAGAATTGCACCATCATGGATTGGATTAATCGGAATTGGATATGGAAAAAGAAATGAATTTTGGCAAGTGGAAGAAATAGTAAGCTCAGGAACCAGCTATGTCAAAAATTTAAAGTATAGCCAATATGTTTCGGGAACTTTCAAGGGGCCTCAGTTACAAATAGGAGCATTATTTGATTTAAATAAAATTCATTTAAAATTAAATGCCAACTTAATTCCACAGACAGGAAATTACGCTTCTTCAGCACCTTATATTGATGCGGGTATAAGTTTTGGGGTTAATTTATAATGGGATTAAAATACCGATAAATAAATATTATCTCTATAAAATTCTATTTATATATAATTTTAATGAGTCAAATTTCACTAATCCAAAACATTCAAACGAAATCAATGGTCAGAGCATTTCAAATCTTATTTTTGATTACAATTTCAAGTATAATTTCGTTGGCTCAGATTCAACCTAATATCGCTAAGGTAGCGTTTGTAGTTTATCAATCACATACGAGCACTCCAGATAATTTCAATAAAATAATTTTTTCAAAAGCTCAGAATATACTTTATGGCTTAGGCAATAAAGGAAAATATACTTTTGATATTAAGAATAAATCAGAAAAATTATTTTTAAATAAGCAATATGCATCACATGGATATATTAGTTTTTTAAGTTATCCTGACCTTTCGTATTCAAAGTCTATTTCACCTACTCCATATATTAATTCTGAAGTTGTTTCAGATTCCAGTCTTTCAATGACGATAAATCCAAGTGGCACACCTTTTTATTTGGATAATGTTAATATCTCATTCGAAAAAATGTTGGGCATAAATTCTTGGAGAACAACAACAATCTCCAAACAAAATATAATAAATGAGCCATTAAATAAATATTACGATGAAATAAGTAGAATGTGGTTACAGTTTAGAGATCCTGTAACAGGGTTATTGGGGTATGTTTTGCGTCCCTCAATTTTCCCTTTGGGCTCATTTGTTTTATATGATTCGAATTTTAACCAACAAAATGATTTTGCCGCTTTAAATATAATTAAAGGTGAAGACAGTTTCTATTACCTAACAGCAATTAACGACCAATTTAAAACTTATTCCGGCCGTAAAATAGGAGGATCAGAAATATTAGGAACGAAATCATCGCCAAACATATATAAATTTAAATACGGCAGTGCGCTTGATGGAAGTACATCAAACAATACAACAAGCACGTACTACTCAAATGTCGGCCAAGGCAAACTTATACATGTTGACGCATCTGGAAATTTGTACACAATCCAATCAGACCGAATATTAAAACAAGCTCCTAATTCAACTCAGACTGAAATTGTAGCTGGTGGCAATGATGCTGGGCCCGCAATTAATCAATTAATCTTAAATGTAGAATCTCAACAACCTGTAGCTTTTGACTCCAACCAAAATATGTATATATGCGATTACACTAATGAAAGAATTGTTTATTGGGCTAAAGGAAGTAAGAAGGGAAAAGTATTAATAAGTCGAGAAATTAATAAACTAGAAAGCTTCAAGCCTATTTCAATCACATTGGATGCAAATAATAACATTTATATTGCTGATAATTATAGCCACAGTATTCTTAAATATGAAAACTGTAATTATTTAACTAAACCTGTAACTCAACAAATTTCAAATGAGGAAATTACGACCAGCATTGAAAAACCAACTAACTGGTATTTCAATAACCTGCTAATAAACAATGAAAACCAAAAGAGTCTCAAACCAAACGCCACTGGATATTATCAATCACAAACAATTGATAACAACGGATGCCTTAGTCCAAGATCAGATTCATTGCAATTTGTTTGCAAACCAATCAAACCAGAAGTATCTAAATCTTCAAAATTTGAACTTTCAAGTAATACACCGATTGATCCCAGAACCTATGCAGATTTTGAATACACACTTTCTAATTATGGAACGGTTAACCTGACCAATAAATCAAAGAATATATCTTGGTACGCATGGGCTTTTTCTGATGGTACTTTTTCGAATGAATTTAATCCGAGCAAGACATTTACTACCTCAGGGGATTATACTATTAAATTGACAGTTGGAAATTCAAAGAATGAAAATACCAAAATTGAAAAACAAATTAAGATTTCGATTCCAAATAATCCTACGAGTAATCTTATAGCTAATATACCCATACGAGGATACAATAACATTTGGGAAGACTTTTCTGGTTTTCAAAACCATGCATCCTACAATGGTAAAATAAACCAGTTGACAAATAGAGGAATCTGGCCAGGTCCTACTAGTCATTATTTTTCTTCAATAAAATTAGAAGGATGTTCTGTTGAAAATCTGAATCAAAGGATTGTAATTCCTAACCCAACTCAACTTAAAATTACTAATGCAATAACCTTGTCTGCATGGTTTGGTTTGGATCCTACAATATCAATGAATCCTGCAAATGGAACTTGTGGAATGAATGGCAGACAGGTGTTATTCTCAAAAGGAGGAGATGGTTATGGAACGAGCTTACCGGGTTTTAATGCGTTAATTGATATTAATAACAATATCAAAACACTTATGCTAGAATTTTCAAAAAATTCAGGCAATTTCAGTATGAGTATCCCATTGGCTGGATTGTTAGATACAACGCGAAAAGTAGAAACTTTTGAAGAATACTATTTTCGGGATGGTGACGATTATGATTCTGATTACAGAGCTCTATTTCCTAAAATAATTATGAAATTCAGGGAGGGAAACCTTGAATTCCCTTTTCAACATTTTGTTATTTCATTTAATGAAAACAAAGTATTGATATATCTAAATGGAAAGAAAATTGCAGAGGAGCCACATACCATTCCTTTCAATGAAATAAATGAGCAAGACTTATACATTGGTGCGCTAGGACCTAAATCTACCCCCTACAATGGAATATATTATTGGTATCCATTTAAAGGAAGAATTGACCGAATAAAAGTTTACAATAAATTAATTACTGATACGGAGGTTTATAGTTTATACGCGGAAAGGAATTCTGATGACTAAATTTATAGGATACTTACTTACTTTGATTTGTCTTAGTTTGTCTGCTTTGGCTCAAGACAATTATACCTATCAATGGTACAAAAATGGATCTGAAATTAAAGGCGCAACGAACGCAAAATACTATCCTACAGAGAGTGGCTGGTATTCTGTTAAAACAATTAATGCAAATAGTTGCCAGTCCGACAAATCAGAAGAGTTGTATTATCAATGCATAGCAGAAACCCCATCTATAACGCAAAGTGCAGGCTTCAAATTGAATGCATCTGTCGATGCGAAAAAATACATTTGGTATTTAAACAATAGCATCATTTCTGATTCTACCAAATCAATCAAAATCAAAAAAGCGGGTAATTATCGTTTAAAAATTATTAATCAGTATGGATGTGAGAGTGACTTATCTAGTGAGTTGTATATGCAATTCAATGATCAAGACCTAGATGGAGTAGAAGATAGCGAAGACAATTGTCCTAAAGTGGCTAATCCAGATCAAAAAGATGCGGATAAAGATGGGATTGGGGATGTTTGCGATGACTCAGATGGAGATTTAATCTATGATGATTTAGACTTATGTCCGAACACGAATCCTAATACTAAAGTAGATTCCCATGGATGTGCTGATAATCAGCGGGATAGTGATTCAGATGGAATAACGGATGATATAGATAATTGTCCCGCTTTAAAAAATCCGGCAAAACCAGAATTGATTTTAACAAGCTCTTATGAATTAACCTTAAAAACCATTCCGACCAATTGTACCTACCAATGGTTTATGGAAAATAAACTGATTCCAAATGAGAATTCAAGTAAATTAATAGTCAAAACGAATGGCAACTATTCGCTGCAATTGATAGATGCAGATGGATGTAAAAGTTTAGTTTCAACTATTTTTCAGGTGATCATTTTGTCAAGTGCTGAAGAATCGAAAGATCTTTCCATTTACCCAAATCCAGTTAATGATCAAATTAAGGCACAAATACCTAGTGAACTAAAAGTAGCACTTTCAATGACGATTATTGACAACCTTGGAAAAACACTTCTTAAATCGCTTCCAATCGTTAACGGCCAAATAGTTTCCTTGGAATGGCTAAGACAAGGTTCTTATTATTTAGTTTTCACAAAATCTGATGGAGCAACCTTTAAAACAATAAAAATCACAAAGGAATAATATTGAATCTACCAGCAGAAAACAAAAAAGCCCCACAATCGTGGGGCTTTCCTTTTACATCAAATTCAAATCCTATTTGAACCCAATCTCACCCAAACCTTTGTGCGAAATAACAATCGCCTCTAGCGGCGTTTCGTTCACACAAGCATCTTGTTCTACATAGTAGTATTTCATACCTGCAAGGTCCTTATTGGCCAACACACGTTTGAAATCAATATGTCCTTTGCCTACGGGCGCGAAACGACCTTGATCATCCATGTCTTTCACATGCCATAATTTGAAACGGCCTGGATAGCGTTTGAAGTAGTCAACTGGATCAGCACCCGCTTTTGTTACCCAATAGATGTCCATTTGGAAGTTCACATATTTCGGATTGCAATGCTCTAATAAATAATCGATCGTCACAATACCTTCCGAATCTTTTACAAATTCGAAATCGTGGTTGTGGTACAATAATTCCAAACCAGCCGCATGACATTTTTCTCCCAATTTGTCCAAAATCTCTGCCAAATTCTTCGCGCCACCTTTCATGGCCATTTTCTTATTCACGGCATCAAACGTAAATAATCCCATTGGAGGAACTGGAACAACAAAATACTTGAAGCCCGCCGTTTTCAAATCAGCGATTTGTTGGTCGATGTTTTCAAAATTAACCGATCCCTGATGCGCTGAAATGGGCGTCAAATGCATTTCGTCCAACAAAGCCTTGAAATCAGCAGGAGAGAGGTTATAAAACTTTCCATTGTTATAACCCGCAGATTCGATGTTCACATAACCCGCATCCGCAACCGCCTTAAGCGTCGCACGCGCATCTTTGCCCATCTCCGTACGCACGGTATAAAGCGCTAATCCACCAAATGGTTTATCTGCAAATTTAAAAGATACCAGTGCAATCGATACGACCGCACAAAGGCCTAGTACAAAGCCCAACGATTTGTTCATTTTCATCGTTAATAAGTTTTTAGGTTAAAATGAGTTACAAAAATAAGAGAATGTTTGAAGGGAAAAAATGATTTCCTGAATAGTAGGGACTTTTTATCAAAAAGATACAATTGGCGGGAGTTA
>JACCDY011416944.1_pt1 | contig 32525 bp, 29 predicted proteins | sample 7446391 | NCBI WGS metagenome assembly JACCDY01 (sample SAMN15323451, study PRJNA562643) | freshwater metagenome | isolation source: river surface water | place: USA:Blue River Watershed | collected 2017-08-18 | reverse complement strand
GCAAGCCACACCTCGGCGGCACCGCCGCGATCGCGCCCGAGCCAGCGTTCGATGCGTAGCGCCATTGCTGGACTGATTGCGCCACGACCGTTGAGTACCTTCGAGAGCGTTGTTCGGTCGACGCCAAGTTGAGCGGCTGCTTCGCCGACCTGCAAGCCAAGGGCGGGCAGTACGTCATCACGAAGCGTGAGGCCTGGGTGAGGGGGGTTGTGCATTTCGTTCATAAAAAACCTCAGTGGTAGTCCTGATAGTCGACCAGTACGGCGTCGCCGTTTTCAAACATGAATGTCAGTCGCCAATTGCCACTGACACTGACGCTCCAGTGGTTTTCGAGCTTCCCTTTGAGGGGATGCAGATTCCAACCGGGAATGTTCATATCCGCAGGCGCTTTTGCGCAATTCAAAAAAGCGAGTTGCCGCGCGAGCCGGGAGGCATGTGCCGCTTGAATGCCGGCTTTACTGCCTGTTCGGAAGAAGCGCTCGACGCCCTTGTGTCTGAACGACTTGATCACGGTCTCAGTGTAGCGCGTCGCGCCACAGCCAACAAGGTCGTCGTCGGTGATAATCAAGTTGATCCGGAGGATTCATAATTCGAATCCTGAAACCCCTCCAAAGTCAGGGGTTCCGTGGACCTGAGACAATTTGTGCGGTAGTTACTATTCGGCCGCCAGATGAAACAAAAAAGGGAGCCTTGCGCTCCCTTTTTCGTTTGTATGGGCAGGGCGCAGGGACGAACTCAACTGTTATAAAGACGGATATGCAGACGATTCTCGGCTCGGGTGGACAGATCGCGATCGGCTTGGCGCAGACGCTGCGTCAAAGCTATACCGCCGATATTCGATTGGTAAGCCGCCGTCCCAGCAAGGTTGACGACGCTGACGAGATCGTTGTTGCGGATTTGCTGGATGTAGAAGCGACTGTTAAAGCAGTTTCGGGGAGCGAAACCGTCTATTTCACTGCGGGCCTACCACCCGATACCGAGCTCTGGGAGCGACAGTTTCCGACGATGCTCGACAATGCATTGCGAGCGTCTCGGCAGGCGGGTGCGCGATTCGTCTACTTCGACAATACCTACATGTATCCGCAGGACGCGCGGCTGCTCGATGAGGCGACAGCGTTCGAGCCGGTGGGTCGAAAAGGCCGGGTCCGCGCAGCGATGGCCACTCGCGTCCTCGAAGAAATGGCTCGTCGGGACATTCCCGTGCTCATCGCTCGCGCGCCTGAGTTCTATGGTCCGGCCAAGACACAGAGCTTCACCAACGCGCTGATTATCGACAAGATAAAAGCAGGGACGACTCCTCGTATACCTGTTCGTGACGATACGCGCCGGACACTCATCTGGACTCCGGATGCGAGCCGTGCGCTCGCATTGCTCGGGAATACGCCGGATGCCTTTGGTCAAACATGGCATCTGCCTTGTGACGATCATCGTCTGACATACCGAGAGTTAGTGGCAGTGGCGGCAGAGATCCTGGGTCGCGAACTCTCGTACACCGTTCTTTCGAAATCGACGCTTTGGGCCTTGGGACTTCTCTCCCAACCCGTTCGTGAGCTTCGCGAGTTACTGCCGAGATATGCTTGCGACAGCTTGTTCGATTCAAGTAAGTTTAAGCAGCGTTTCCCAGCGTTCCGAGTGACGCCCTATCGCGAAGGGATTACTCAGATTTTCGACTGAACGGTCAACGTTTAGACGCGCGGCGCTTGATTTGCGTTTGAACTCAGTCACATCGATCGAGGCATAGAGGCGGCTGGCTCGCCGGCGAAGTCAGCGGAAGCCGCGTTTGCTAAGCGTTCTCCTTTTCGAATCAGTCGTCGCAGGGGCGCTTCGTCGATGATCGACAGTGCCTCCTCGAAAGAGACCCAGCGAGCGCCCAGCGACTCACTCGGATCGAACGAGATCGCTTCGGGATTTCGCGCGACGACCACGTACCGCAGGTCGAGGTGGAGGTGGGCTTGTTCATCGCCGCGGGCCGGAATGAGATGGACATCGACATCGATGGGCTGCGTTGAGTCGCGAAACAGCGCCACATCGCAACCGGTTTCTTCTTGGGCTTCGCGCAGCGCGGTCATGTGCATCAGGCCTTGATCTGCAGGCTCGGCGTGTCCACCCGGTTGCAGCCATCGCCCGAGTTTCGCGTGATGAATGAGCGCAATGCGTTGGTTCGCTTCATCGAGAACGAGGGCGCTACCGGTGAAATGCGCCTGTGGCTGATGCCGCGAGAACGGATCCTCCAAGGTTCTTACCAGCGAGCGCATTTGCGCCAAGCTCGCGGCTTCTTCATCGTCGTGGGCCGTGTGCGCGTCGAGTAGGGCGCGTAGATGCTCTCTCATTCGATCAATGACTTGCCGCGATTCTTACTTTGCGCCTGCGGTCATCTTGAATATGGCAGTGGCGTTACTGCTATCGAACGCGAGATCGAGTTCGCCCGAGGGTAGCCTCGAGCGCTGAATGAACTCATAGAAAGAGCCGGGGACCTTCTGCGTCATCCAGTCGTTCTCGTGCAGAAATTTTCGCTCGACCATGGCCGCCTGAAACGCCGTTTGCCTGACACGACCACTCGCACTTGTTTCGATCTCGGGCTTGATGGAACGGCCCTTGGCACGTTGTTGCGCGCTCGTTGCTTCGATGTCGCTCACTCGATCGGTTGCATGATTGAAGACATTGCCTTCGGTGGAGATCCAAGCCATTTCCGCACTTTCGGCGCGTAGCGTTTGGTAGTCATCCCAGCGAATCGGACCGTGATGACGGCTAAAGCACGCGATGATTTTAGGTAGTAGGTTTAATGCGTCGTGCCAGGGCAAACGGCCGTCTCGCTCCAAGTTCTGTAGACGCGATAGATCATGAGGTCCAAGCGGATCCATGCTTTCCGATAAAACCCGCGTGACCGCTGTTTGAAAGACTGGGCTGAACTGCTCGGGATGCAGTTCACTGACAAAGAATTGCGCGATGGTCTCGGGAAAGTCGTGATGCTTCCAAGCGCGACCGGTCATTTTCAGACGGGTCAGAGGATAGATTCCAGCCAGCACATAGCCCAAGGGTTTTAAAACTCGAGTGATCGACGCTTCACCGGCGGGAAGCGCGCCACTGGGCCATGCCACCGTGCGAAGGGCGCCATGATCGAATATCACGCGCGTGTTCGTTTGAATCGCTTCCTCCGTGTACTGCTGTGCTTCGGGCACACGTGAATACAGTTGGTGGTAGAGCACTGCGGAGACGGCAAAGGCGAGTTCGGCTTGCGAGACATTGTCTTCAAGGAGTCGAACCAGTCGAGGATCGACCTCTAGCAAGTGCAGTAGTGTCGAGGCGTTCGCATCGCCGATCTCGGCGCGAATCAATCGGTACAAACCAGAGTCGGTGTTCATCATCGGCAGTTGTCCAGCATCTTCCATTACCACTGAGGCTCACTCTATACCTGTCCTCGTCAGCGCTTGCTAGGGGTCAGCTGTGACCGATTCGGGCGAGCTCCGCTTGCAGGCTTGCGCGGTCGAGCTTCTCGAGTGGCAGCATCAATAACTGCAGCATGCGATAGCCGATCGCTTGACGTGTCAGTTCGAAGGCGCGACGCCGACCATCATCGCCGCCATCGGCGGTCGATGGATCGGGGTAGCCCCAGTGAACTTTGATCGGTGACTGCGCGGGCTGTGCCGTAAACACGGGACAGCTCTCAGCGGCGGCGCTGTCGCATACCGTGATCACGATCGATAGCGGCGGGGCTCCGGCAGCTGCGAACTCGTCCCAGCTTTTGCTTCGAAATGGCGTGGTGTCGACGCCCGCGTTGCGAAGAGCCTCAAGCGCAAAAGGATTGATGCGTCCACTCGGTGCGCTGCCCGCACTATGCGCGTGAACATCCTTGCCTAGATGCTTAGCCAAGTGATTCAGCATGCCCTCGGCGAGCACGCTACGCGCGGAGTTGTGTGTACAGAGAATTAGGATATGAACAGTCATAAAAAATTGAATCTTGCTGATTAGATGCCGATCCAAAGCCCCAGCGTGCCACCTGCGACGAGTGCGACTAGTCCAAGTCCGACCGCGATGCCGTAGCGGAATCCGCCGCTCGCGATCGCCAGAATGGTTTTAGCGAGTGCGCTCGAGGCAAGCACGGCGATGAGCACCCATTGGGCGAAGCGGGGCGTCATTTCCCCCGCTTGCAGTAGTTGAGCGACGCTCGCGGCCGAGGCGTGCACCTCAACCCACGCCAAGCAGAGCGCGGCGATCAAAACACCGGTCTCGCCCCAGAGATATTGCAAGCCGGTTGCGAGTAATGACATCGCGGCGATGATGCTGGTGATGACAATCGCATGCTGGAGCTTGAAGGCCCGGCCGTCTCGAGCATCAATACCGTCGTGTTCGATATGGCGTAATCCTGGAAGCACGACCAGCATTAACCCTAAGCCTGCGAGTACGAGCGGCCCTGTCATGATGACGAGTAGCTCGGGCAAAACGGCACCGATCACACCTGCAAACAGAACCAACGAGGCGAGGTTTGCGAGCAGGGCTGATGCGGCTGCGGGCAAAGTGTGGCTTTGGCCGCTGCGCACGCGCTGCCCCATGCTCGCGACGACGGCTGTCGATGACACGAAGCCCGAGAAGAATCCCGCCACCGGTACACCCCAGCGTTGCCCCAAGGCGCGTTGCGCGATGTGCCCGAACATGCCCACGGCCAAGATCAGCACCACGATTCGCCACAGGGTCTTCGGTTGCAGCACGCCCCAAGGATCGATTGGGTGGTTCGATAGCAACGGCAACACCACCAGCGCTGCCGCCGCGAGGATCAGCGCATCTTGTAACTCGCGCTCGGTGATGAGGACTCGGCTGATATGTTGTGAGGCGGCTTTCGCATACAGCAGCATGGCTGCAAGCACGCCGAGACCCGCGGACAACGGCGCGTTCTGATGCGCAAGTGCCGCCAGCATCAGTGTCAATAGCAAAGCGACTTCGCCCGTCTGTCCGGGGTCAGTCGCTGCGGATAGCCGATACCCGCCGATCACCAGGGCGCCGATCACCAACACGGTTGCCACGAATGGCCACACCCCAAACTCCCAGCTGACGTAGCCGAGAATGGCGACGAGCGCATGAGTGCGAGTACCAGCGGTAGCGGTGTCGGGTTGATGTCGACGCTCGCGTACCACGCCGATGAGCAGGCCGAGCCCTAAGGCAGTGAGCAAACCCGTGAGAAGCTCGGGATCGATCATGTTGATAAAAACGGGCGTCCAAGTCCTGACTACAGGTGACGATAATGTGCTAAATCACGATAGATGATCCAGTCTGATACCGATACTGAACTTTTAATTTTCGGTGACGTCAAAGTGCCGTAAATAATCAATCGAGGTGAGTCGTGAAGGTTTTTCTCTGGGGGACTGCCTTGTTGCTCGCAGTCCTGTGGACTGCGGGTGTCGCCGTTGCCGTCGAGGTGCTTCAGTGGTCGGTGAGTGCTCTCGCTGCCGGAGGCGTCACCGAGGTAACGGGGGCCATTGCCCGAATTCCGTTACCTGAATGGCTCGCGCCGTTCGTCGATCTTCTCGGCGGTCAGCAGGCGTTAGCGGCGATCGTGACATGGTTGCAGTCGATCTCGACGTTGTTGCCATCGGTCAGCCAGTCGCTCGGCTGGCTCGTCCCAGCACTGTGGGTGGTGTGGGGGCTGGGCTTGCTTGCTTTGCTGATCCTCACGGCTGTGATTTCTCGTTTTGTCAAACCTTGAGTGCATCACCAAGCGCTCTCGATGAGCCAGAGATACATCGGGATGCCGATGACGATGTTGAACGGGAAGGTGATCGCGAGTGACATCGTGAAATACAGACTCGGGTTCGCCTCGGGGATCGCGTAACGCACCACGGCTGGCACGACGATGTAGGAGGCGGAGGCGGCGAGCACCGTGAGCAAGAACGCGTCGCCGAGCGATAGGTCGAACGCTTTCGCTAACCCCATAGCGACGGCGGCATTGAAGAGCGGCATCAAAATCCCGAACGCGCTCAAGAAGAGGCCGTTGTTGCGAACCTCGCGCAATCGAGCTGCGACGAGTAGACCCATGTCGAGTAGAAAGAAAGCGAGGATTCCCTTTTGCAGGTCGGTGAACGGTTTCATCGCCTGTTTGCCGTCGTCGCCGGTCAAGAACCCAATCAAGACGCCTCCTAGCAAGAGCAGGTGAGCGCCATCGGTGAACGCTTCATGCATTACGTTACGCAGGCTCATCGGCTTAGCGGTTTCGCCGAGAGCGGTTTGTCGTGACCGAACGTAGCTCGCTAGCAGTACAGCCATGATGATGGCGGGCGACTCCATGAGCACCAGTGCGACGGTCATATATCCGCCGGTTTCGACGCTCTGCTTTTCGGCGTAGCTGACCGCCGTGATGAAGGTGACTGCGCTGACCGAGCCATAAGTCGCTGCTACAGCCGCAGCATCAAATGGGCTCAGTCGGCGTCGTAACACGGCGAACGACCACGCCGGCACCGCCAGTGCCAGCGTCGTCGCTGCTAAGAGCGCCCAGCCCATTTCGGGTGTGAATCCCGTTGAGGCCAGGCTCGTACCTCCCTTGAAGCCGACGACAAACAGCAGATAGAGCGAGCAAAACTTGGCCGCGGCCGCCGGAATCTCGAGGTTTGATCGTAAGGTGCCGGCAAGCATGCCAAAGAAGAACAGCAAGATTGCCGGGTCGATCAGACTCGCTAAGAGAGAGGTGTTCATAGGGTTTACGGATTGGTGGTCTCAGGCATTGCAGATGAGTGATGGCTCGTAATCAGCCAGCGTTCTCCATTCCAACCGTAGGTGTAAGTGAAGCGCGCCTGCACCTTCTTCCCGTCCGCGAACTGGAAGGTGTAGATGCCAGCATCAATCGCCGTATTACAGGCGATTTGAATATGGCGGCTATCGATGACGCCCTGCGGCTTGCCTTTGAGGAACATCTCGAAGTAATCCAATCGCGCTGCGGGTGTGAGCCTCGGTGTATTCGAGACGGTAGGCAGCAGAATCGAGTTCTCTGCATAGCGTTCTACGACACGCGCGGGCTGCCCAGTTGCCAACGCGGCGTTCCATCCGTCAAATAGAGCGGCAATTTCAGACTCGTTGGTTTGTTGGCACTGTTCCGTCCTGGCTTCAGCTTGGCTTGCGACGGCGATGAGGCCGACTGCCGCGATGCTTGAGAGTGTCTTCATTCCGGTCCTCCTTGATTTGGATTTGCTTGAGTCGGATTTCTATATCCGCCTCGCGTCACGGACAGGGAATGTAGGGTCTGTTCTATATTTATTCCAATTCAATTAATGAAGTTTTTAGTTTTAGAAAATATAATTAAAAAATGAGCTCTCTTAATTACCACCACCTGCGTTACTTTCGGGCGATTGCTCATGAGCGCAGCCTCACGCGGGCGGCATCCCTGCTACACATCTCGGCTTCGGCGTTGTCGATCCAATTACGGCAACTCGAAGAGCGATTGGGTCACCCCCTGTTCGATCGCAAGGGGCGTGCGTTGGAGTTGACTGAAGCCGGGCGCATCGCGCTCGAATATGCCGACTCGATTTTTCGTTCGGGCGAAGAGCTCGTGAGCACACTGAAAGGCGCTCGAAAGCAAGGGCGAGCGGTGTTACGTATCGGTGCAGTCGCCACGCTATCTCGCAACTTCCAGATTGGGTGGTTGAGACCCCTGTTGGGACGTGAAGATATTGAACTCGTCTTGCGATCGGGATCGTTACGCGAACTGCTGCCGCAATTGGCAGCGCATTCACTCGATGTCGTGCTAACGAACAGCGTCGTTCCGCGTGACAAAAACACGCCTTGGCGCGTATTCAAAATCGGCGAACAGGAGGCAAGCCTGGTCGGGCGACCGCTTGGATCGCGACGCAAGTTTCGGTTCCCGGATGACCTGCATCACACACCAATCATGCTCCCAGGCCCAGAGAGTAGCTTGCGCGAATCGTTCGACACCCTGATGGAACAGGCCGGTATTCGTCCGTTGGTGATGGCTGAAGTTGACGATATGGCGATGCTTCGGTTGGTCGCGCGTGAGAGTCCCGGGGTCGCGCTAGTGCCGCCGGTCGTCGTCAAAGATGAGTTGAAGCAACGAGTCTTGGTAGAGTACGCGCGTATCACCGGTCTTCGCGAAAGTTTTTTTGCCGTGACTGGTGTGCGTCGTTTTGGTAATCCGTTACTGAAGGAATTGCTTTCCGAGTCGGCAAAATGAAACTCCTGATAGCTCTCGTTTCGATTTTGGCGGCCCCCGTCATGGGGGTTGTGGCATTAACGTCGGGTTACCTCCAATCGAGCAAGCAGTTGCTGCAAATCATGCTGTTCGCCTGGCCGGCCTCCATCGCGCTGATCTGGATGATCCTCGCGTGGTTAACCCGCACGAACCTTGCCGAACGAACCGCGACTACAGCGTGGAGTACGCCTTCGAAGGTCTTTCACTGGGTGATGGGTTTCAGCATTCTCGGCACGACCGCGTTGATGTATTACATGGTCAACATCGGTGATCTAACCGTTCCAGCCAATCGTGCCGAATATAGCCGACTGCTTAAAATCCATAAGTCGTTAGGACTTGTCGTGCTGTTCCTGATTGCATTTCGTTTCATCTGGAATTGGCGCGTACCAAGGCCAGAGCTACCAATTGAGATGACCCGGTCACAGATGCTTGCGTCAAAGATCAGTCATCACTCGCTATATCTTGCGATGTTGTTGGTGCCGTTAATCGGTTGGATGGCATCGATGACTTACGGCGGAAGAACATTTTTCTTCGGTCTATTTGAGCTGCCGGTATGGCTGCCCAAGAATCTAGAGTGGGCGAACGTATTACAGCCTGCGCATATCTGGCTTGCTTGGGGCATGCTGGCCGTTGTCGGGGTGCACGTGGTCGCGTCGCTGTGGCATCACTTTGTCAAAAAGGATGCGACCCTAGTGCAGATGTTGCCGCGCGCTCGAGCGCGCTAAGGCGTGACTGCAAAACGATACCGATCAGTGCTCGCCGCGTAGGTTGGAGAGTTCGACGACGGTGCCCGTGCCGTCGTCTCTCGACCGCACTTGAAGTTGAGCCCCGAGTTGTCTTGCTCGTCGCCGCATGTTCTCGAGACCGTGCGACAAGCCGTGCTCATCCAGCATGCCGCGACCGTCGTCCTCGATTTGAATCCTGATTCCGCTGCTCGGGGAGTGGCGAGCGAATAACACGATTTTTCGAGCCTCCGCGTGCTTCAGCGCGTTGTTAATCGCTTCTTGGATGATCCGCAGAAGGTTGGTGGTCACTTTGGGTGATAGTGAGGGTGCCCCATCGAGATCGACGCGCCACAGCAGTAGCACCTGATGTTCCGCGAGACGTCGCTCGATTCGATGGCGATAGCGTGAGAGCGCTTCTGCCAAATCGCCATTTTGATCTCGTGATCCCTCGAGCACGATATGCAAGTCGGCCATGCACTCGCGCAACAGCTCGACCAGTTGTTGCCGGTCGAGTTCGCCTCTCTCCGCGTGCATTTTGGCGGTGATCAATTGTGATCCGAAGCCATCATGCATATCCGCGAGTAGTTGTTGTCGCTCTTCGAGACGCGATCGTGAGATCTCGGTCTGGGTCAACTCATGCCGTAGGGCATCGCGTTGACGGATGTTCACATCCAAGATCAGAGCGATGAACAGTCCGGTATTGATTAGGCTCATGACCATTGAATATGCCGTCGTGCCTATCGAGACCGGCTGCGTGACTGGAGCGAGAGGGTCTCCGCCTGCAAGCACCGTGTTCAAAGCCGTAAGCACGATAAAAATAGCTTGGAGCGCGATGAGCGCCGCGAACAATTTGGCGTTACCGACCTGTAGTCGCTTGCCGAGTTGTAAGACTTGCCAAAAAAGTAAAAATAGCAGTGTGCTGACGTAGATGAGGATGACTAGCGAGGTGGTATCGCGTGAGACCTCGGTTAAGGCAAGGGCTGCCAGGCTGGCAACCATCGCCATTACGGTTGCGATATGTCGATTCAGCTGCGGGCCAGGTGTAATCAAGGAAATGGCGGTGATCCGTATGGATAGGCCTGTGACCAGTGTTGCGCCGAGGAGTGTTTGTCCCCAGTCGTTCGAGTAGTTGAGTTCGGCGATCGAGCCAATCGACAGTACTGGAAGAACGCTGCCAAAAAAGCCGCTAAGACACCAAAGATAAACGGACGGACCTCTGGCGTTCCACAGGATTCCGAGCGTCGTGATGGCCAGAGCGGTGTTCCACGTCGACTGTAGAGCCATTACTTGGTCGGGCGTTAGATCCGTCATGAACTGCCTGCATTGGCTTTGGTGGCGAAAGGCAGTGCTGATCATATTCGGTCGGACGTCCCTGATCTTGATGCTTGATGCAGTATTTGGCGGATCGCCTGGTCTGGCGCGCCGGGCGGTGCGGTTTGTCGTGCCGATGTGGATAATGTCGACCTCTTTTGGGAGAGTCTTCGCATGCGGACCAAATTCACTTTAGGTCGAGTGGGTATCGTTGTTGCCTCGCTGCTCTGTGCCGTGGCTCCGCCCTGGAGCGCCGCGCGGGCTCCGATCGCAGCATCAGGCTCGAGCGTCGAATATTGGCCGGGTGCGGACTATGACCCGAGCATCCCATCGGTGCGTCGTGTGCTCGGCTTCGAGTTCGGAGCCGAGATGGCTCGGGCCGATCAAGTCACTCGTTATTTCGAAGCCTTGGCCGCGGCGGCGCCGCAGCGGATGCGCACCTTCGAATATGGTGAAAGTTGGGAAGGGCGCAAGCTGATCTATGGCGTCATCAGTAGCGAGAGGAATATCTCCCGTCTCGAGGAGATCAAAAGCGCGATGGCGAAACTTGCCGATCCGCGGCGCCTTGGTCCCGGCGAGTCCGCGGCGATCATCCAGTCGATGCCCGCGGTCGTGTGGCTGTCACACTCCGTACACGGTAACGAGCCCGGCACGACCGATGCCGCCTTGCTGACCGCTTATCATTTGTTGGCCTCGCGTGGTGACCCGCGCGTTGCCAAGATGCTCGAGGAAACCGTGATCGTCGTTCTGCCCCTGCAGAACCCGGATGGACGAGAGCGATTCATCAATAGCAATCGAGCCGCTCGCGGCCTTGAACCCGATCCGTCGCCGTTGTCGGCCGAGCGCGATGAGCCCTGGCCGGGCGGTCGCATGAATCACTATGTCTTCGACATGAACCGCGACTGGTTCACGCAGACGCAACCCGAGATGCGAGCCCATGTGGGCTTGATGCTCGAGTGGATGCCGGTGGTCGTCGCCGACATTCACGAAATGGGCGCTAACCAAACCTTCTTTTTTCCGCCCGAGGCGGATCCGCTCAATCCCCATCTGACATCGAAGCAATTGAGCAACGTCGAACTTATAGCGCGCAATAACGCCGCTTGGTTTGATAAGGCGGGCTTGCGGTATTTCAACCGGGAAATCTTCGATGGATTTTTCCCGGGGTACGGCAGCGGTTGGCCCAATTACCAGGGCGCGAGCGCGATGGTCTATGAACAAGGCTCATCACGGGGTCTCGTGGCGCGACGATCTGATGGCTCTCTGCTGCATTTCTCCGATACGGTCAAAAGTCAGTTCATCGCTTCGCTCTCGGCCGTCGAGGTCGTCGCGAATAACCGCTCGCGCTTTCTCACCGACTTTGCGAACTATCGAGCCACTGCCGTTGCAGAGGGACAGCGCGAACCGGTCAAGGCCTATGTGATCCCCGAGGCGCCCGATGCCGATATGGCGGCCAGACTCGCGGTCACTTTGGCGCGAAACGGTATTGACGTTCGCCGCGCGGAGGCCGCTTTTGCTGCTTGTGGTCGTCGTTTCGAAGCCGGTAGCTATGTGGTGTCGGCTGCGCAACCGACGAAGCGACTAATTCGCACGCTGCTCGACGAGAAGACCGAAATGAAGGCGGACTTCGTCAAGCGACAGGAGGAGCGCGTTTCCAAGGGGCTGCCAGATGAGATCTACGATGTGACCGCCTGGTCGCTGCCGCTGATGTTCAACGTGCCCGCGGTCGCCTGCAATAACGATCCCATCGTCAAAGGCACGCTGGTTGCGCGGGATTGGCAGCCGAGCGGCACGGTCATCGGTGAGGCGAGCTCGGTGGGCTATCTCGTGCCATGGGGTAGCACCGCCTCGGCACGCTTTCTGACGGCAGCATTGCGGGCAGGTCTTCCCGTCAAATCGTCAAACAAAGAATTCACGCTCGGTAGCGTGAGATATCCAGCGGGTTCCTTGTTCGTGGATGGTGCGCTCGCATCTGAGAACTTGGCTTCTCGCGTGCTGGAGCTCGCGAGGCAGAGCGGTGCGCGGGTTACCGCGGTTTCCGATAGTTGGGTCACCGACGGTCCGAGCCTTGGTTCACCCAATATGTTGCATATGCCGCTGCCGCGTGTGGCGTTGGTGTGGGATGAGCCCACCGAGCGTTATTCGGCGGGACATGCTCGCTTCGTATTGGAGCGGCAGTTTGGGTACCCGGTGACGTTGATTCGAGCGCGTCGGGTGAGTGCTGCGAACCTCGATGGTTTCGATGTGATCGTGGTACCGGGTGAGGGCGGTAGTTACGCCGCAGCCTTCGGCAAGCGAGGTGCCGAGAATCTGAAGAATTGGGTCCAACGCGGCGGAGTGCTGATTGGGCTTGGTAGTGGGACTCGCTATCTTGCCGAAAAAGGGGTCGACCTGTTGCCACTGAAACTCGAGAACGCGTTGGAGTCAGACGCGACGAAGGATTCAAGCGCCAAGGCGGGCGCGGGCGCTAAACCTGACTCTGCCAAATCCGACTCCGATAAGTCGGACGACGCTGATTCGCGAGTGGATGCCAAAGAATTAACCACAGAGGCCGATTTGCAGAAGGCCGAGCGGCCGCTCAAGGCGCCACCACGACCGGTAGCCGGTGTGCTCGCACGAGCAGACGTTGAAGATGAGCACTGGCTCACCGCAGGAGTCGCTTCTCGACTGAATGTGCTGGTCACGGGCAACGACATCTACGCGCCTGTGCGATTGAACGACGCCGATACCGTCGCGCGCTTTGCCGCGCCGGATCAGGTGCTCGCATCCGGGGTGTTGTGGGAAGAGAATCGACGACAGCTCGCCTTTAAGCCCTTCGTGGTGAGCAAGGCGACGGGGCGAGGAGTCGTTGTCGGCTTCACGGCCGATCCGAACTTCCGTGCTCACATGGCGGGTCTTAACCTGATTTTCATCAACGCCATCTTCCGCGGTGCCGCGATAACGTATGACGCCAACACCCAATGAGAGTCAGGCGTCTTTGGTGGGCAGTTTGAAGTCGTAGTGGATCGCGAGCGCGCGCAGTCCGATCGTCACGAGCGCGCACGCAGTCATCGCGATCCACCCGGTACCGCCTGCTGTCGCGATCAGGGCGTAACTGCCGCCACCCGCTGCGGCGCAGAGGGCATAGGGCCTATGGTCGTGAAATAGCTGCGGCATCTCGTTGCAGACGAGATCTCGCAGCACACCACCGAAAGTGCCTGTGATGACGCCCATCATGACCGCGACGATCGGCGGTTGCTGCATGATCCACGAGAGATGGGTGCCGGTAGCACAAAATAAACCGAGCCCGATCGTATCGGGTGCTTGTAACCATCGCTCGCTGCGCTCGAGACGCGCGCGGCTGATGAGTGTGGCGCAGACGATCGACAGTGCGAGCACACCGAGCAGTACGGTTTGATGCTCAACCCAGAAAAAAGGTCGTCGATCTAGCAGGATGTCACGCAACGTTCCGCCGCCAAAGGCCGCCAGGAATCCGCAGACGCAGATGCCGACGATGTCCATTCGTTTGCGCAGCGCACCGAGAACACCGGATACAGCGAAAGCGGCTGTCGCGAGATACTCCAAGGTAACGATGGAGTGTTGGCTCAAGGTGACGATCGGCTCCATGGGGCTCACGCGCCCCTCAACAACTGCCACGTTCCGATACCGGCGAGTGTGGCGATGAGCGAGCTTGTAACGTGCAGTGCGATACCGCTTGCGGCCATGCCGAAACGACCTTGCTGAAGCAAGCTCACGATTTCGTTCGAGAAGGTGGAGAAGGTCGTGAGACCTCCGCAAAAGCCAGTCACGATCAAGAGTCGCCATTCAACCGGCAGATCCTCTCGTTGCGCAAAGAAGGCGAGCGCGAGACCGACGATATAGCCGCCGATGATGTTGGCAGCCAGAGTGCCGGGCGGGATATCGGAAAAAAGGCGATTTAGCCGTTCGCTGAGCTGCCAGCGCAGCAGAGCGCCCAATGCGGCGCCGATTCCGACTGCTGCAACAGATGGCCACATGCTCGAACGTCCTCACGCTGGTTATCCCCCGCATCATAGCGTCTGTCACAATGGACGCGTGATGAACGAGACAGACGACCAGCCGCGACTCTCCAAGCGCATGAGCGAATTGGGTTTGTGCTCCCGTCGCGAGGCTGAGCAATGGATCGTCAATGGCTGGGTTCAGGTTGATGGTCGGATCGTCGATGTGCTCGGCACGCGGGTTAGTCGCGAGGCCAAGATCGAGATCGATCGTCGTGCGCGAGCGCAGCAGGACGAACTCGTAACGGTCATCCTCAATAAGCCGATCGGTTATGTCTCTGGGCAGGCTGAAGATGGTTATGAACCTGCGACGGTGCTGATTCGGCCCGAAAATCGCTGGGCTGGCGACGAGTCGGGAAAGCGTTTTGATGTGAAGCACTTGCAAGGCTTGGCGCCGGCGGGTCGTCTCGATATCGACTCGACGGGTCTGATGGTCTACACGCAGGATGGTCGCATCGCCAAGCAACTGATCGGTGGTAACGAGATTGAGAAGGAGTATCTCGTTCGCGTACAGGGCGTGCTTTCGGACGACGGCCTCGCTCGGTTACGACACGGTTTGACGCTCGATGGTGTGAAGCTCAAACCGGCGCGCGTCGTCTGGCAGAACGAAGACCAACTGCGCTTTGGTTTGCGAGAGGGTCGCAAGCGACAGATTCGTCGCATGTGCGAAATCGTTGGGCTCAAAGTAGTGGGCTTGAAGCGTATCCGGACGGGCCGCGTGTTACTCGGCGCGCTTCCAGTGGGACAGTGGCGTTACCTTCGAGCGGATGAGGGGTTTTGATTCAAGAGGTCACGATAATGATCGATGTGGTGCTGACGAGACGGGTTTTAGTTTGGGCCACGGTCATGGTAAATGCCGTTTTCGGGCTCGCGCACGCCTCGGTATTGCCCGGCCCGTTGGTGACTCCAGAATGGTTAGCTGCTAATCGATCGGCGGTGACGATTCTCGAGATACGAGAAGACCCCAATGAGTACGTGGCTTCCCACATCCCCGGAGCGAGATTGGTTCCGGCGGCCAAGATTCGTCAAACGCGCTATATCGACGGGCGAAATATTCCCGCAATGCTACCTGACCGTGGTGCCATCGAAGCTTTGATGCGTTCGATCGGTGTAATGGCCAAGACTCCCTTGGTCATTGTGGCGGCAGGCAGGTCAGTGGAAGAGTTCGATGGCGCCGCGAGGCTGTATTGGACACTCAAATACTACGGTGCCGATGAGCTCGCGATTTTAGATGGTGGTCATGCGCGATGGGTCGCGGAGGCTCGGTCTACCGACAGCGGTATGCCCGATCTGTCCTCTGGCGATTGGACGGCGGGTGAGCCGAGACCCTCTTTGCTCGCGGACACGCAAACCGTGATGGCCGCTGCCGCATCTCGCGTTCAGCTCGTTGACGCGCGACCGCTCGCCTTTTTTCATGGCCTCGCCAAGCGTCCCGTGGTGGCCGCCTACGGACACATCCCTGGCTCGAAAGTGTTCCCGACGGAACTGCGCGCGAAGCCTGAGGGTAACGGCCAAAGTTATCTCAGCGCGGAAGACTATCGAGCAATCTTGCAGAGCCTGCAAATCGCGTTGGATCGCCCAACGATCACGTACTGCAATACCGGGCACATGGCGGCAGGTGCGTGGTTTATCTTGTCGGAGTTGCTCGGGGTCGCGCAGGTGTCGTTGTATGACGGCTCCATGGCGGAATGGGCGGATGGCTCGCGTCCGGTCGCGCGTTATTGAATCTGTTTAGGAGTCCATATCGTGCGAATGACAGACATTCCTTTCGGTACCACCGATTGGTCTGCAGTTGCCGAAACGCGCCATCCCGGTGAGTCGGGCGAAGCGCTCTGGCGAACGCAGCAATTTGGTGACATTCGAGTGCGACTGGTTCGATACAGCGCGGGATACGTTGCCGATCACTGGTGTGACAAAGGCCACATCTTGTTCTGTATGGAAGGCGATCTGACGACGGAGTTGCGCGATGGCAGGGTCGTCGAGCTGAAAGCGGGTATGAGTTATCAGGTCGCCGATGACACGATGCCGCACCGCTCATCATCCAAGGCTGGTACGACGCTGTTCATCGTCGATTGATCGGTTCGGTCAACCATCTAAAGACATTGATCACGAACGCACGATTATCGCGTGCCGCGGGTGCATCGAAGCCAATGGATGTCTGACCGTCTGGCGCGATTTGGCTCGTGAACATCGCGGCTTCAGCGAACACCGCGACCCGGCCCTTGCCGAAAGATCGGGTGGCGCCTTGCATCAAGCCGCTCGCGGGTCTTCGCGGCGTGTCTGGCTGAAACTCCCAAGCGCGCGAGGTTAACCAAAGTTCGTAATCCGCGCCGAGCACCATGAGCGGTTGCGCTTCGGTCGGTGCTTCGAAAGCGCTGCCGGTGAAAGCGGCGATTCGCTGGACGGGCGGCTTTAAGTCAGCGCCTGTTATCCCCGGATGACTTTTGAGAGAGCCAGCGTCGAGATCAAAAATATCTTCGGCCGTCGCCTCCGAGCGAATGGCGAATCCGTTCAGAAAACGAAACCCGAATCGGGCGGCAAGATCCGCAACGGCGCCGGGGAAAGGAAAATGATCGGCAATCAGCAATAGCGCGCCACCATTCTTGACCCAAGTGACGAGCAATGCGGTTTCTTGTTCCGACAATGCCGGTTCAACTGGCAATGCCCATCGATCGACGTTCGAGAGATGCAGTGCATTGGCGATGACCAAGGCGTCGGTCGTGCTTAACAACTCGGGTGTAAGGGCGGTCTTGGCTGATCGCACTCTGAAGCCAGTGTTACCGAGCAGCCTCGCCAAAGGAGCATAGCGACGCTCGGCGGTGTGGAAGTTGTGATGAGCGGCGTCGATCAGAATCCGCGGTGCCTGCGTCTCTGTCGCGTTCGATGGCGTCGAGGCGAACAGCATCGAGCACAGCAGTAAAACCAGAGCGCTAGCGCAGCGATAGGGCGATGTCTCGGCTCTCATAGCGCACTCAACAGTGGACCAAGGTGACGCTCGTAGCGGCGCCATCGACCGATGCCGTCGCGATTGATCGGCTTGCGCACTTGCTGAGCACTGGCCGTCGTGACAATACGGTCGGCCGAGTGGAACTCAAGGCAGCCGGGATGCCAAGCCACACCGAGAAAATGCAGGAGTCGACGAATGGCCGCTTCCGGATGCTCGATCAGGTCTTCGTACTGAATTCGCATGACGGTGGTCGCTGGAAGGTGTCGGCATACCGCTTCGAGTAGCCGATCGTGTGCTGATAGATATCGACCGAGTTCAGCAAGATCATAAGCGTAAGGATGTCCTGAGCTGAATCGCTTCGTGAAGCAGGACCACGCGAGATCACGCGGGTCGCGCGCGAGCACGACGATCTTGGCAGCGGGTAGGGCCTGGTGGATGCAGCCGAGGTGAAGCGAGTTGGCGAGAAACTTGTCGACGACGAGCGATGTGCCTATTCCCTTCTCTAGGGTGCTCGCGATCGCGTTTCGGTACCGGTGGGCAATTCGCTGCAGTTGCTCTGCTGAGTACGCAGGTTCGATATCGGCGCCATCGGAGACATTTCGCGATTCGGTGAGGAGCGCTTGCTCAAAGAAATCGCGCTCGCCAACGCCGTATATGACCGGATGACTGATCAGGATCTGTTCGAGCAGGGTGGAGCCGCAGCGTGGGGCGCCGACGATGAAGACGTGATTTAGCGAGGCGTTTTCTGCGCTAGACGCCGGTGCTTGCGGAGCGAGACTTTGGATCTGTAGGCACAGCCGCTCGAGTCGTTGCAATGTTTGCGCTTCGTCGTAGCCGTTGTGCTCGCGAATCAGTCGATTGGCCTGCTGCCAGCTCGCGAACGCTTCGTCCGTTCGATCCAAATCATCCAACGCTTTGCCGCGTGCGAACAGCAGTAGGGCCGCGCCCGCGGCGTGTGCCGGTAGCGGAGTCTGTAGAAGACGCGTTAACTCAGCATCATCTGGCCGATAGCGATGTAGCTCTGCGAGATTGAACTGCGCTTCGGTGAGTATGGGCTTTAGCTCGAGTGCCTTGAGATAGTGCCGCTTTGCGGCCTCGAATCGCCCGCAGTCACGATACGCATTCCCGAGATTGTTGTGCGCCTCGGCAAAGTCGTCTTTGAGAGTGAGGGCTTGTTCGAGCGCCGTGATGGCCTTGTCGCTAGCGCCGATCTGTAGCAAGGCGTGACCCAAGTTATTCCAGGCGTCGACGCCTCGGGCGTCTTGTTGGATGGCGTTTGAGTGGTGCCGTATGGCCTCTGCCCAACGGGACTGGCGCCCGGCTAGGACGCCCAGCGCATCGTGCACCCGGGCATTCGTTTCTTGGAGCGCGAGCGCCGAGTTCAAAGCGCGGCTGGCGATCTCCCAGTGTTGTAACTCGGTAGCGACGATGCCGAGAGCGGCCTGCGCCTGGAATAACTGCGGCGCCAAATTCGCAGCCTCGGTCAGAACGACAAAGGCCGGTTCGAGCTCCCCACGTTCCGCTTGGGAAGCGGCCAGGTCGCAAAGGGCGGTTGCCAGATTGTGGCGATAGTGCGGTCGTGGGTCCTGTTCGATTGCTTTTCCCCAGTACTCGATGGCGTCCTCGAGTTGATTGCGCTGGTAAGCGGCCACGGCGCGAAAGTGCCACAAATCCGAATCCCCGGTTGGGAGCCCATCTCCGATCGTCTGATCGCTTTTTCGAGTGGTCACCGTTCTAGCCCCCTCAACAGGGGTGATGTTGCTGCGATCGGAAATAACGCATGGTTATGACGCGGCCCGATTATTTCATTCGCGTCGAAAAGCATCGAGGCGTAGTTTAGACCTCGTACCGTAGTCGGCAATCCCGGAGGTGGCTGGCGTGTGGGGACAAGACGGGGGGTTTAGGGGGAGAACTCGGCTGCAGCGCATCGTGACGGCGCTCGGTTTGGCGTTGCCGCTCATTTTGGCAGCACCCGACGCTGGGGCGGCCGGCTCGCAAAGCCGATCCTTCGTCGTTAGTTTTTTCGCGCAGCAGTTCACCAATAACCCGGGAGATTGCCCAGGTGGGGTCAACCCGGAGGACGAACGCGGCCAGATCGCCGTCGCGTTGCGCACCATGGGTTATTCGTCGGCCGACGTACGTCGTCTGATGGCGGGCTGGGATCAAGGTGGCGACGGTGAGCGCAAGGTCAACGAAATTCTCGAGCGCCGAGCGACCATCAACGGTGAACCCGTTAACCCGATGACGCACCCGGAAGCAGTTCCGGACCCCCAACTGAAATTCGTCGTCGCCAAACAGACGGTCGGCTTCGATCTCGACGGTCAGCAATCGCCTGACGATTTTGTCGACATGGTCTCCGGTAAGCCTGGTATCGATAATCAGCTATTTCGGGCGCTCGGCTGTAATCAAAACTTCAGAGGCACCTGGACGAGCCCCTCGGCTTATGGCGAGTGGGTGTGGGTGCAGTTACGCGATTCGCAGCCCGCATGGCTAATGACCATTACCGATGTACCTTCGGGTAAAGCCGGTGAGGTCGTCGTTCGAATCCAGCGCTCGCTCGATCATCTGCGTTCAAACATGGACGGCTCGCCACGTTGGCACGCCACTTACCGTGCCGATCCCGATCCTCGCTCGATCAATGAATACCGCGGCTACCTGCGTAACGGTGAGCTGACCATCACGAGGCAGCCGCGATTCAGCATGCTCTGGAACGGACTCAGCGCGCCGGTGCTGAACCTCAGCCAATTTCAGCTGAGCTTGAAGCAAGATGCGCGCGGTCAGTGGGATGGCTTGATCGGCGGTTTTCAGCCTTGGCGCGAGCTGTATTTTGCGTTTTCCCACAACGGTATCGTCGGTGATCGTCCCGGTCTTTGGCACGCTATGAAAAAAGCCGCTGACGCAGAGCCCGATCCCACGACGGGTCAAAACCTCGCGATTTCTGCCGCGTACCGCTTCACTGCCATTCCGGCATTCGTCACCGCGCCGGGCTCGCAGGTGAGAACCGCCATGCGCGAGAGACCGAGATCATGAGCAAGCGCCCTCGACGTGCCGTTGCTGCGACCATAGCCCTCGTGGTCGTGGCAGCCGGCGCTTTTTTTCTTTGGCCCGATTCGACGCCGCGCTCCGCGAAGGTCTTTCAGCCGCCCGAGGTCAAGGCACCCCGCCTGACGCCGGAACAGTACCGAGCAGCGATCACAGATGTTTTCGGTGCGCACATCGATCTGGGTGGTCGTCTTGAGCCTGTGATGCGCGATGGTGGCTTGCTGGTGGTGGGTGCATCTAGCGTGAGTGTCACTCCGGCGGGGATGGAACAGTTCGATGCGATGGCCGAAGCCATTTCCGAGCAAGTTTTGCTGCGCGAAGAGAATCGACGGGTCTTTTTGTCTTGCACGCCGGCCAAGCCCGATCAGCCGGATGATCGCTGTGCTGCGCAGTTTCTGACCCCGGTCGGTGAGCGTTTGTTTCGCAGACCTTTGACCGAGGTCGAGTTGCGCAGCTTCGTGACGGCCGCGGCAGCGGCCACCAAAGCATTGGGGAATTTCCACGAAGGCCTCGCCCTGAGTCTGGCGGCGATGCTGACCTCACCTCAGTTTTTGTTCCGTATTCCCGTGATCGAGGAAGATCCGGATCGTTCGGGTGGTTATCGGCTCGATGCCTATTCGCGTGCGGCTCGCTTGAGCTTCTTCTTATGGAATACCGGTCCGGATGCCGAGTTGCTGCGGGCAGCGCGAGAGGGTGAACTCGATAGTGATCGCGGGTTGCGACGGCAAGTTGATCGGATGATGGCTTCGCCCCGTTTAGAGGAAGGCGTTAGGGCTTTCTTCTACGACATGCTGCGTTTCGACACCTTCGAGACGTTAAGCAAAGACCCGACGCTCTTTCCGAAATTTAGTCGTCGCGAGATGGCCGATGCGCAAGAGCAAACCTTGCGTACCTTGGTCCATCTGCTACTGGATGAGCAGGGCGACTATCGTGATGCCTTTACGACCAAGAAGACGTTTCTGACGCCATCTCTGGCAGCGATCTATCAGGTTCCGTTGGCCCACGACGGTCCAAACGGTGGCGTGGAGTCTTGGGAGCCGTTCGAATTTTCTGCCGAAGATCCGCGCGCCGGCATTTTGAGTCACGCCAGCTTCACCGCTTTGCATTCGCCGCCGGGGAGGACCTCGCCGACCGATCGCGGTAAGGCGTTGCGCGAAGTGCTGATGTGCCAGAACGTACCCGCGCCACCGCCGGATGTGCAATTCACGGTGGTCCAGAACACAGCGGATCCTATCCACAAGACGGTGCGTCAAAGATTGATCGCCCACTCGACCGTACCATCATGTGCAGGGTGCCATCGCATCATGGACCCGATGGGTCTTGCGCTTGAGAATTTCGACGGGGCAGGCGAGTTCCGCATGGTCGAGAACGGTCAGCCCATCGACACCTCGGGTGATCTCGATGGTGTCGAGTTCTCTAACTCGCTTGAGCTTGCGCAAGTGGTTCGCGATAACCCGGCGATTCCATCCTGTCTCGTCAAGCGAATGACCGCCTACGCGTTCGGTCAAGATTTGACGCAGGATCAGAGAGTGTTCTTGAAGCAGATGCGCGTTCATTTCCGTGAGAGTGGATTCAAAGTTCCGGAGTTGATGCGGGCTATCGTCACGAGCCCCGAGTTTTTTCAGGCAGCGCCGACTCGAGCTGCCGTTCCCGTCGACACCATAACGGCTGCAGTGGGCCGCTGAGGTACCGAAGATGAGCACATCCCGTCGCGGTTTTTTGAGAGGCACTTTCGCAGGATCGGCGGTTGCCGTCGGCTTGCCTTTTCTCGATTGCTTTCTTAATGAATCGGGCACGGCGCTCGCTGGCACGGGTCAGCCGCTGCCGAGTGTCTTCGGAAATTGGTTTCAGTACCTCGGCCTGAATCCCGGTCGATGGGTTCCGGATCAAACCGGCAGCAATTACAAAAATAAGATTGAGCTGGCTATGTTCGATCCGTGGAAAGAGCGTATCAATCTCATCAGCGGCGGCTATTACCATCTCGACGGTCGACCGGTAGAGACGCACAAGACAGGCGTTCAGATCGCGACGCTCGGCGGCATTCCAAGTGGCCGAGAGAGTGGTGCCAGTCTCGATAGCGATATCGCGGACATCATCGGACGACAAACACGTTTCCAGACGCTCGATGTCACGGGTACCGGCGGGCGTTTCGGTGTCAGCAAACGAGCGGGTGCTGCGTACAAGCCCGTCGAAGCATCGCCCGCGGCGCTTTATCGCCGAATCTTTGGTGCTGACTTCAAAGATCCCAATGCGGCGGAGTTCGTGCCTTCAACCAAGGCACTCGCCAAAGCGAGCGTGCTCTCGCAGGTATCGGATCAGCGCCGCGCTGTGCTGAAAGCGGTCGGTGCGAGCGATCGCGCGCGTCTCGACGAATATTTCACTTCGCTGCGTCAGCTCGAAAAGCAGATCGCTATGCAACTCGAACCGCCCGAGCCGCTGCCGGCTTGCAAGCCGCCGCCGAGTATCGCGGCCGAAGCCGAGCCAGGAGCAGAGGTCACCGCAGTCGAGCGCAATATCGATCTCTTCACGTCGCTATTGATCCATGCCGTCACCTGCGGACAGACGCGCGTCTTCAACGTCACCATGAACACGCAAGGTTGTCGCAAGGCCGGTTCGACGCAGACTTGGCATGGTTACACCCATGAAGAACCGATCGACGATGCCTTGGGTTATCAACCCGAGACGACCTGGTTCATCATGTGGGCTAATCAGCTGTTCGCGAATTTCCTCGGCAAGCTCGAAGCGACACCGGAGGGCGCGGGATCGGTGCTCGATCGCATGCTCGTGTTGTGGCAGACCGATCACGGTTATGCTCGCACGCACACGATGGATAACGTCACCACCATGACCGTCGGTAATGCGGGTGGTCTGTTCCGCACTGGGCGGCATATCGCGCTGGCAGGCGATCCAGTCACTCGTGTCGGCTTGACGGTGCAACAAGGCTTTGGCGTGCGTGTCAGTGCTTGGGGCAGTCAGTCCAACCGCGCCACTCGTCCTATCACTGACATGCTGATCTGATCTTGAGGGGAGCGCGCGTCATGTCCCGTGAATCTCGAGTTCGTCTACTCGCTCCAGTGGCTCTGTCGATCGCCCTCGTCGGTGTGCTCGCTGCGACCCGAGCCGAAGCGATTTCTTGGTGGCCGTGGGGTAAGTCTTCGCAGAAAGCGTCGACGTCCGTCGCATCGACCCCACCTGGGATCACGCTGCAAGCGGTCGGTCGCGGTCAGGGCTGGGATCTCGGCAAAGAAACGGCCTCGATGGTCTATCGTGACGAAGTGGCGTTCGCCGATGGGAAAGGCAAGACGTTGTATTTTCGCGAGGCCAACGCGAAGCCGTGTGACGGAGATTGCGATCCGCGTTTCAAGGCGGTCCAACCCTTGAGTGGGGCGCAACCAATCGGCGATTGGACGATCGTGCGTGGCGCCGATGGTGTGTCGCAATGGGCGTGGAAGGGGCGGCTCGCCTATACATTTGCTGAAGATGCAGACCCCGGTTCTGTGTTCGGGAACAGCGCCGCACGCTTTGGCGCCAAGCGCCGAGATGGCTTCGGCAATATGGTGGGCGGTGGTCGGCGCGGTAGCGGCGTGCGCGGTGCGGGCGGCGACAAACCGAAGCTCGAAGGTTGGGAAACGGCCTTGGTGCAGCCCATGCGCGGCGGCGTCATGACGCCGCCCGGGCTGAAGGTTGCCGAGGTACTGGATGCGGCGGCGATCACGCTCGTCGATCACCGCGGTATGACGGTCTATATCCACGACGGTAAAGACGAACCGGCACTGCTCGAGGGTGACTTGGCTTCCGGCAAGCGACGATTACCGGTGCCTGCACCGGCTGTTGCGGTGCCCATCGGTGACTTCTCGGTGGTTGCTCGCGAAGACGGACGCTCGCAGTGGGCTTGGAAGGGGCGTCCTCTTTATACCTACACGGGCGATAACCGCTCGGGTGACGCCTATGGTGTCGCGGGGCCATGGCAGGTGGCGGCTCTCTATCGTCATTTCATGCCGAGCGGTGTTCGCACCGAGTTGACCGCGAGCCAAGGGCTCGTGCTGGCAACGCAAACTGGCAAGACGCTCTACAAGCGTGACGGCCATATCTATCAGTCGGGCGGTGGTCGTAGCTTGCACCGAGGCGCGCCGCAGCGCCCCGCGGTCGGCCGTGATCTCGGGATCAATGCGCGTTGCCTGCGCGACTGCGAAAAATGGTCGCCTTTCCTCGCGCCGAACGACGCTGTGGCGAACGGCTATTGGGATGTCTATGTTCGTCCGGACGGCAAGAAGCAGTGGGCTTATCAGGGTTATGCGCTCTGGACCTATGCGGATGACAAGCAGCCAGGCGACATGTTCGGTCACGACAGTTACGACATGTTCTACGCGATGAATCCTCAAACGAAGGTGGATGTGGGCACACCGATGGATGGAGTCGCGACGCTAGTTTGGGCGGTGGCATTTCCGTGACGACGACGGTCGCACCGATGGACAGAGCCGACTTCGCTCGACGAGGTCGCGCCGTTTTCATAGGCTCAGTTGGCAATCTCGTCGAGTGGTACGACTTCTACGCCTACGCGGCGTTTGCCCTGTACTTCGCGCATCAGTTTTTCCCTGGTGACGATGTTGTGGTGCAGCAACTGAATGCTGCATTGCTGTTCGCTTTCGGATTTTTGGTGAGGCCGCTCGGTAGCATTATTTTCGGCCACATTGCTGATCGTCGCGGTCGACGTATGGCCTTGACGCTCTCGGTGGCGCTGATGTGCTTTGGCTCATTGCTCATCGCCATAACGCCTACCTATGACTCGATCGGCATCGCAGCGCCGATCATGCTATTCGTGGCGAGGCTCTTGCAGGGCTTGAGTCTCGGCGGCGAATACGGTGCCAGCGCGACTTATCTCAGTGAAGTCGCTCACCCGAATCATCGAGGCTTCTTCTCGAGTTTCCAGTACGTGACGTTGATCGGTGGCCAGCTTTGCGCCGTGATGGTTCTGCTGCTACTGCAAAAGGTATTTTTGACCGAAGAGCAATTGATGGATTGGGGCTGGCGTATCCCCTTTGTCATCGGAGCGCTGTTGGCCGTCGTCGCTGCGTTGATGCGCCGAAATTTGCACGAGACGGAATCTTTCGTCGCTGCCAAAAGCATCGAGAAGAAGGAGAGCTCGCTGCGCGCGCTGATGCGCTATCCGCGCGAATTGATGCTGGTCGTCGGTTTGACCATGGGTGGGACGGCCGCGTTCTACACCTATACGACCTACATGCAAAAGTATCTAAAGCTCACCGTACAGCTCTCGAGCGAGCAAACGACCTTGGTGACGGCGGGCTCCTTGTTGTTTGCAATGTTTCTGCAGCCAATCTACGGCGCACTGTCGGATGTCATCGGACGCAAGTGGCTGTTGATCGGCTTCGGTGTTGCGGGAACCTTGTTCACGATTCCCTTGTTGACGGCACTGCAGTCGGCCTCAAGCGCCCTGGAGGCGTTTTTCCTGATCGCTGCCGCGTGGATTATCGTCTCGGGGTATACCTCCATCAACGCTGTGGTTAAAGCGGAGTTGTTCCCAACCACGGTACGTGCGACGGGTGTGGCGCTGCCTTATGCGTTGACGGTGTCGCTCTTCGGCGGAACGGCTGAGCCCGTCGCGCTTTGGTTCAAATCCATTGGTCAGGAAGAATGGTTCTACTACTACCTGACTATGTGTATCGCGACATCACTTTTGGTATACGTGTTCATGCGGGACACACGACGAGAGTCGGCGATGAATCGCCACGAATAATCATCCGGGGAACAGGAGCGGAGGGAACTATGAATAAATCAATCAAAACAGCCAGCGTCGCTGACGCGGTCCGACAGATAGTCGGCTCGCGGCAGCGAGTCGGCATGGCATGGGGCGGCAGTGCGATGGCACTGGTGGCCACGGTGGCGCTCGGAACGTCACCGGTCATGGCTCAAGAGGCAGCCGTTGCCGATTCACTCGATGAAGTCGTCGTGACGGGTACGCGCATTGAGCGCGCCGGTTTCGAGGCACCGACTCCGCTCACGGTGATCGGCATCGAAGAACTGAAAGCGGCGCCGGTCTCGAACCTCGCCGAGTTCGTCAACACCTTGCCATCGGTGGTCGGTAGCGCGACGCCGCAAAACTCCAATACGAGCATCAGTGCCGGTACCGCCGGCGTCAATGCGTTGAACCTTCGCGGTCTTGGCACCGTTCGTACGCTGGTGCTGGTCGACGGTCAGCGTTCGGTTGGCTCGATCCTCACGGGTGTCGTCGACGTCAACAACATCCCGCAGTCGTTGGTCCAGAGAGTGGAAGTGGTCACCGGTGGTGCTTCGGCGGCCTACGGTTCCGACGCTGTCTCCGGTGTCGTCAACTTCATCCTCGATAAGGACTACACCGGCTTCAAGGGCGAGTTCGACGCCAACGAGTCGGGCGAGGGTGATAATCAGTCGATGCGTGGATCTTTGACCTTCGGCACCCCGTTCGCAGGTGACCGCGGTCATTTCATCGCCGCCGTCGAAGCGGTCGATGATGATGGTGTGATGGGCGTACCGCGCGACTGGAACCAGAACGGCTGGTACACGATTCCGAACCCAACCTACACGACGACCAACGGTCAGCCCGAATACCTCGTCACCTCGAATGCGGCGTTGATGCAGGCCTCTGCTGGCGGCTTAATCACCAACACGGTACTGCGCGGTACGGCGTTTGGAGTGGGTGGTGCGCCGTATCAATTCAATTACGGTGCATTCAAGCCTGCTGGGAGTGCTGCGACGCCGCAGACCGCAGGCCCTTGGATGGTCGGTGGCGGTTGGCAAGAGAATCAGTTCAATAGCGCACAATCGTTGAAGGCTGAAGAGCAGCGTAATGGCGTATTTGCCCGTTTGAGCTTTGACTTTACGGAAAATACGACGGCATTCGTGCAGGCTTCGCGTAACAAGACTGAAACGACCAATATCACCGGCTATCAGTTCAACCAGGCTAACGTCGTCATTCGCTCGGATAACGCTTTCATACCGGCCTCGGTAAGGACTGCGCTGCAGGCGAACAACATCGCGAGCTTTACGATGGGCACGATGAACGTCGACCTGCCGCTGCGCCTTGCTGCTAACGAGCGCACAGTGCAGCGCTTCGTCGCCGGTCTCGATGGCAAAGTGAGTTTGTTCGGCTCCGACTGGCGTTGGAACGCGTACTACCAACAAGGTGAGTCCGATTCGATCGAAACGGCGCGTGACATCACCAACAACGCGCGCTTGGCGTTGGCGCAGGATGCGGTGTTCCGTCCGGGTACGACGCAGATCGTCTGCCGCTCGACGCTCACCGATCCGAGTAACGGATGTGTGCCGTTGAATCGCATGGGTATTGGCGTCGTATCGAAGGAAGCGCTTGCCTATGTCCTCGGTAATCCGCAACGTGAGCAGACGCTCGAGCAACGCGTGGCCGCCATCTCGATCAATGGTGAGCCGTTCTCGGTTGCCGCGGGTCCGGTTTCTCTCGCCACCGGTATCGAGTGGCGTGAAGAAGAGGTCACGGGCTTCGTCGACCCGATTTATCGTTCGGGCTGGTTCGTCGGCAACTATTTGCCGAACTTCGGTAAGTACGATGTGAAGGAAGCCTTCCTGGAAACCGTCGTGCCCTTGGCCGCCGGTAAGCCGATGGCCGAGGCGCTCGATTTGAACGCCGCCGTTCGTCGCACCGACTACAGCACCTCGGGTGCGGTCACGACATGGAAGGTTGGTCTCACGTACTCGCCGAATGACGATCTGCGATTCCGCTTGACCCGTTCGCGCGATATTCGCGCGCCGAACCTCGGTGAGTTGTTCGCGGCGGGTACCTCGAATACCAACAACGTGCTCGATCCATTCAATAGCAACGCCAACACGCAATACCGAGGCGTCAACCGCGGCAATCCCAACTTGCTGCCTGAAGAGGCGGATCAGTGGGGCTTTGGTGTGGTGTTGCAGCCGGGCGCACTGCCGGGCTTCAACGCGTCGGTTGACTACTACGAGATTGATCTTGCAGGGGCGATCGGTTCGCTGCCCGCACAAGAGATCGTTGATCGTTGCTTCGAAGGCAATCAGGTCTACTGCGCGGCGATCACTCGCGGTGTGGCAGCCGGTGGCACGAACATCATCACCGAGATTGCGATTTCGCCATTCAATCTGGCGGAGCGTATCAATCGCGGTGTCGATCTCGAGCTGAGCTACCAGATGGATGTGCCGGGCTTGGCGGGCAACGATGGCAACTTGCAGTTGCGTGGTCTTGTTACCCATTACCTCGAGAACTACTCGGATGACGGCATCGTCACGCCGACCGACTCGGTGGGCAGCACCAGTGGTGATGGTCCGCCTGACTACATGTATCGCCTGACAGCGCGCTACAAGTCGGGGCCCTATTCCATGACCGTGACCGGTCGTGGCATCAGCTCGGGTGTGTACAACACGGCTTGGGTCGAGTGCACGACGGGTTGTCCGGCATCAAACTCGTTCAATCGCACCATCAATGACAACAGCATCGATGGTCAGTTCGTGGTGGATGCTAATTTCACCTACACACTGGAGCGGGCGAACGACTCGTCATACGAGTTCTTCCTGAATATCCGCAATCTTCTTGATGAGGATCCGCCGATTGTCGCGCCGGGCCCGGCCGGTAGTGCTTATGGCACGCCGTCGACCAACCCGACGTTGTTCGACCAGCTTGGCCGTAACTTCCGCGTGGGCGTTCGGTTCAAGCTCTAAGCCGTCAGCCGCGTGCGAAGCCTTAACGCTTCGCACGCGGCTTTTTTTCGGGGGTTGCATGTCGATTCGGGCAAAAATCATTGGCCTAACGCTCGCGGCTTTGTCGATTTCTTCGATGGCCGTCGCGGTCGAGGTGCCAAAAACGCTTCGCTACGAAGTGGATGCCAATTGGCCGAAGTTGCCCTTGCCGAATCGGTGGGTGATCGGCGAAATCGGCGGACTGTTCGTCGATGCTGAAGGTTTAATCTGGATCGTCAATCGCCCACGCACCCTGAACATGCGCGAGCTGAGCGCTTCGCGTAATCCACCGGCTTCGCGCTGTTGTATCGCCGCACCGCCTGTCCTCGCATTTGATCGACAGGGCAATGTGGTGCACGCCTGGGGCGGTCCGGCTGAAGGTTACGACTGGCCATCCGTCGAACATGGCATCACCGTAGACCATCGCGGTCATGTGTGGATCGGTGGCAGATCGACGAGAGTCACGCCAGGGGGGCTCAATCCCGACGGCATGGTGTTGAAGTTCACGCGTGAGGGAAAATTTCTCATGCAGATCGGTCGCGCAGGCGGCAAGCGCGATAGTCAAGATACGAGTCAATTGTTCGGCGCTGCCGCGATCTCGGTAGATCCGAAGACCAACGAGGCTTATGTCGCCGATGGCTATGGTAACCACCGAGTCATCGTGTTCGATGCGGACACGGGTGCTTTCAAACGTATGTGGGGCGCCTATGGCAAACCGCCGACCGATGAGGACGTCCCGCGCTATTCGCCTAATAATCCGATTTCCCAGCAGTTCCGCAATGTCCATTGCATTGCGGTGTCGAACGACTCTTTGGTCTACGTATGCGATCGCGATAACAATCGTATGCACATATTTAAGACCGACGGAACCTTCATCGCCGAGCACCGCATTGGTACAGAGACCTTACCGCCCGGAACGGTCGGGGATATCAGTTTCTGGCCAGACAAATCGCAAACGCTGATGGCCGTGACGGATATTGGCAATTTTCAAATCCGAATTCTCAAGCGTAGCGATGCCACGGAACTTCACCGCTTTGGTGAATATGGGCCGTGGGCGGGGCAATTGAAGCAAGTGCATCAAGCCGCTTTCGATTCCGATGGAAACATCTACGCGGCGGAGTCTGCGGGTAAGCGAGTTCAAAAGTTTCGATTGGTGACGGCAGACTGATGAGCGCTACTTTCACTGAACTGCGACGCCTGTGTCATGCGGGCGCCGTCATCCTGATCGCGCTGTTTGGAATCGAGACGGTGACCGCGTCAACGAGCGCATCGATTGAGCGGGGGCGGTATCTCGCGACCGCCGGCAACTGTGTCGCTTGTCATACGAAGCCCGGTGGTAAGGCGTATGCGGGCGGATTGAAGTTCGATACGCCGTTCGGTGTGCTGTATTCGACCAACATTACGCCTGATCGTGCAACCGGCATCGGTGCGTGGTCGTTGGCGCAATTCACGGCGGCGTTGCGATCCGGTACTCGTCCCAATGGCGAGCATCTGTATCCCGTGTTCCCGTATACCGCGTATACGAAACTCACCGATGCAGACGTGGCGGCACTGTTTGCCTATTTCAAAAGTCTGACGCCGGTATCCCAGCGGCCTCCCGCCAATGAAATGCGGTTTCCTTTCGGTGAGCGTGCCTTGCTCGGGCCTTGGAAGTCGCTGTTCTTCGAGGAGTCGCGTTTTGTTCGGCAAACGGATCGAAGCGCTGAGTGGAATCGCGGGGCTTATCTTGTCGAGGCGTTGGGGCATTGCAGTGCGTGCCATAGTCCGCGTAACGCCTTGGGTGCTGAGGATTCCGAGTTCCTCATGACGGGCGGCGTGCACTCGCACACCGATGCCGATGGACGCTCGCGGCAGTGGGCGGCCAGCAATCTCACTCGTAGCCCGAGCGGTTTGGCCGCATGGACGGTGGATGATCTGACGGGGTATCTGCATCGTGGCATTAGCCCGCGCGCGGCGGTCTTCGGTCCCATGAACGAGGTCGTGGCGAGTCTTCGCCAACTCCCCGTCGCTGATGTGCGAGCGATGGCTGTTTATTTGAAATCACTGCCGGCCAATCAACAGAAGGTGAAATCGAACACGCTCGACGTCGATACGATGAGCGAGGGGCGTATTCTCTACAACATTCATTGCGGCACTTGTCATCAGCCCGAGGGCACCGGTGGCGCGGATACGGGACCACCGTTGGCGGGCAGTGCGGTTGTCAACGCACCAGGCGCTGAGTCTTTGGTCAATATCATTTTGCGTGGACCCGATCGTCCCAAGACGCCGCCTTCGACCGAGTGGCAAAAGCGGCGTTGGAAAATGATGGAAGCCTTCGGCGACAAGTTGGGTGATGATGAGGTGGCTGCTATCGCAACCTACGTCCGAAACTCTTGGGGTCATGCCGGAAGTGCGGTGAGCGAAGAGTCGGTTGCACGCCAACGCTAGGTGAACGGAACTCAAATCATGCGGCTTCGATATATCGAGATGTTCCAGGCGATGTTGCAGGCCGAATCGGTGACGGGCGCCGCGAGACTTCTCAATATCTCTCAGCCTGCTGCGACGAAGCTTCTGCAGCAAGCCGAGCGGCAGCTTGGCTATCCGCTCTTCATTCGCGTGATGGGTCGAGTACGGTTAACGCGCGAGGGTGAAGTGTTACGCCCGAAGATCGAGCGCATCGCCGACGAGCTCGCTGAACTGCAGCAGTTGGCCGTGAACCTCAAGCCGAGCGACTCGGAGATGCTGCGTGTGGTGAGCACGCCGACCTTAGCCAATACGCTCATTCCGAACGTTGTGACCCGGATGCGTAAGACGTTTCGAAAGGTCGAGATTAATCTTTTCACGCAGCATACCCGCGAGATGCTCAACTCCTTGTTGCTGCATGAGTGTGATGTTGGTCTGACCTTGCAGCAAATCGAGCACCCCCGGATTCGCTGTCAGTTGCTCTCCGAAGGGCAGGTCATGGTGATCGCACCAACCGGGCATTGGAGCGCCAGTGATTTGTCTCGACCGCTCTCGATGTCGAGTTTGGCGGGCGCGAAAATCGTGGGGTTGACCTTACAAGACGATCTTGGCCGCAAGATCAACACCAAGCTACGCACGCTCTCCCCCCCGGTTAAGGTGTCGACCTGGGTGCAGACCTATCAAGTGGCACGCTCACTCGTTGCCTCGGGGCAGGGGATCGCGATGGTCGATCCGTTTACCGCCGGCGCTCCGACCGAAACCTCCATTCAAAGCCGCGTGCTCGAGCCGCAAATACCGGTATCGCTCTACGCGGTGCATCGTATCGATTCGCCGTTGACGACCTTGCAGTCAGCTTTTCTTGAAAACGTTCGTGACGTAGCCGGACAGATTCTGTCGGCAGAGACCTAGGAGAGGACCACCATGCTGAAAATGCTTATGAAACTCGGACTGATGGCAGCGGCTGGCGTGGCTACGCTCCTGCCGACCCATGCAGCGCAAGCGGCCACGCCCGCTTCTTTTGATGTGATCATTCGCGATGGTCGGGTCCTCGATGGTACCGGCATGCCTTGGCGCAAAGCCGACATTGGTATCTCCGGTGATCGGATCGTCGCAGTGGGTCATAT
>JACCDY011116665.1_pt1 | contig 32536 bp, 27 predicted proteins | sample 7446391 | NCBI WGS metagenome assembly JACCDY01 (sample SAMN15323451, study PRJNA562643) | freshwater metagenome | isolation source: river surface water | place: USA:Blue River Watershed | collected 2017-08-18 | reverse complement strand
CGACCTCCGACCTCCGACCTCCGACCTCTGGCCTCTGACCTCTGGCCTCTGCCCCCGCCCTCCCCTGTGCAGGAATAAGCAAATTCTGCCCATCATTGACTTAGAGGACCCTGAAGTCTTGAACTGAGCCCGTCAAACCGCCAAGGAATTGCCCATGGATCGCTGGTCACTCATCATTTCGACCCTGTTCGCGCTGCTTGCAGCCGTGCAGGGCATGACCGCCGTGCACCGCGGACATCGGAGCCGCTGGACGCCAGCCTTGATGATGCTGGTGCTCTGCGGGCAGACCGCCTTCCTCGCCCTGCGCGGACAGCAGCGGCAAATGTGCCCGCTGGCCGACCTCGGCGAGATCCTGGGCTTCCTCGCCTGGTCGCTCACCCTGTTCTATGTGCTGGTCGGCCCGACCTACCGCATCTCCCTGCTCGGGGTGTTCACCGCCCCGGTGATCGTCCTGTTCCAAGGCGCGGCGCTCATTCCCGGCGTGCTGGATGCCACCCCAGAAGCCCTCAGTGGTGGCAACCCATGGCACGAAACCCACTCGGCCACCTCGGTGCTCGGATACGGCGCCTTCGCCCTGGCCTCGGTCGCCGGCGTGATGTTCCTGGTCCTCAACCAGCAACTCAAGGCCCAGCACCTCAAAAGCGGGCTGTTCAAGAACCTGCCGCCGGTCCGCGAACTGCTGGTATCCCTCAAACGCCTGCTCATCCTCGGCATGGGACTGCTGACCATCGGCATCTTTGCCGGCATCATGATGCCGAAATCAGGCGCCCCCACCGCTCACCTCGCCGTCGCCATTGCCGTGTGGGTCAGCTACCTGACGCTGCTGCTCGTCCACCAGATCCGTGGCCTGACCGGCAAGCGCCTGTCGATCCTTACTGTCACGCTGTTCGTGCTTTCCTTGGGAGTTTTCGCTTTTGTCTGATGGAACTGATTTGTTTGGGACTGAATCACAAGACCGCGCCCGTCGAGGTGCGGGAACGCTTTGCCGTCGGCAACACTCGCCTCGGCGACTCATCGCGCGACCTGATCACCAGCATCGGTGTCGAGGAGGTCGTGGTGATCTCGACCTGCAACCGCACCGAGTTCTACCTGGCTGCAAGCTCCGCCAGTGAAGGTTTCCAACTCCTCGAATCCCATCTCACCTCGAAAAGCCAGGCCCACCTCGACGCCGCCGCGCACTTCTACCGCAAGGAGAAGGCCGAAGCCGCCCGCCACTTGTGCCGCGTCGTCAGCGGACTGGATTCGATGATGCTCGGTGAGACCGAGATCTTCGGTCAGGTGAAGCAGGCCTATCAGGCAGCCCTCGACGCCGGCGCCACCGCGGGCACCCTCAACCGCTTGTTCCAGAAAGCCTTCAGCATCGGCAAGAAGGTGCGCACGGAAACCACGATCCAGACCGGTTCGACCTCGGTCGGCAATGTCGCCGTCGATCTGGCCGAGAAAATCTTCGGCCACCTCAAGAACAGCCAGGTCATGATCATCGGTGCCGGCGAAATGGCGCGCATCACCGCGCAGAGCCTGGTGTCGCGCGGCGCCACCTCGATCTTCGTCAGCAATCGTTCCTTCGACCGCGCGCTCGAACTGGCCAGCGAGATGAACGGTCAGGCGGTGCGCTTCGACGAATGGCAGCCGATCCTCGAGCAGGTCGACATCGTCATCGCCTCGACCGGCGCGCCCCACGCGCTGCTGCGTCCCGAACACATCGAGAAAGCCCGCCGCAAACGCAAATACCGCCCGTTGTTCCTCATCGACATCGCCGTGCCGCGCGACATCGACCCCAGCTGCGCCGAGATCGAGGAAGTCTACCTCTACGATATCGACACCCTCGAACACATCGCCAACGAGGCCCGCGACAAACGATTGCAGCAAATCCAGGAATGCGAGCGCATCATCGAAACGGAACTCGCGAAACTCAACTTGCCGGGAATCTAAACCACGCCCTCCGACTTCATGACCGCATCCACCAGCACCCTCCGCATCGGCACCCGCGGTAGCGATCTCGCCCTCTACCAGGCCGACGCCACCGAAGCCGCCCTCGGCAAGGCGTTCCCCCAGACCACCCTGCAACGCATCATCATCAAAACCACCGGCGACCGCCGCACCGACGTTGCCCTCGCCGATGTCGCCAAACAGGAAGGGATCTTCGACAAGGGCGTCTTCATCAAGGAGCTGGAGCAGGCGCTCGACGACGGCTCCATCGATCTGGCCGTCCACAGCCTGAAGGACCTGCCGACCGTGCTCGATTCGCGCTTCGCACTCGCTGCGGTGCTGCCGCGCGCCGCAGTCCGCGACGTGCTGGTCACCCGCGACGGCAGCAGCCTGATGGATCTGCCCGTCGGCGCCCGCGTCGGCACCAGCAGCGTCCGCCGCGCGAAACAAGTCGAGTTCCTCCGCCCGGACCTCAAGATCTCCGACCTCCGCGGCAACGTGCCGACCCGACTGCAGAAACTCGCCAGCGGCGAAGCCTACGATGCCATCCTGCTCGCCGAAGCCGGACTGACACGCCTCGAGTTTCTGCCGGAACAAGCCGCCGGTGGAGCCGAACCGGTGCTCAAGATCGCCGGCCTGATGGCCATCCGCCTGCCCGAAGACGAATTCTACCCCGCCGCAGGCCAAGGCGCGATCGGTCTGGAAATCCGTGCCGATGACAACCAAGCGCGCGCATTCGCCGAAGCGATCGGCCACGCCCCGACCTGGCAACGCATCGTCGCGGAGCGCGAATTCCTGCGCCTGCTCGATGGCGGTTGCCACACACCGGTCGGCGTGTTCTCGTCCCTCGACGGCGACACCCTCACCCTCAAAGCCCGCGTCTTCCCCGAAAAAGGAAAAGCCGCCCCGCAATCGAGCGAAGCCACCGGCAGCGACCCTATCGCCGTCGCTCATGAACTTTACCAATCCCTTGCCTAGAGAAAAAACCACGGATGGACACAGATGAACGCGGATGAAGAGTGCTTCAATGAGGGCTTCGCCCGATGGAATCCCTTAATATCCAATTTCAAATATCCAATCTCTCTTCCTATCCGTGTTCATCCGTGTCCATCCGTGGTTCAAATGTCTTCCCATCCGTAAAATCCGTCTAATCCGTGGTTTCCGAACCACCACCCCACCCTTTCACTCATGACCCCATCAGGAATTTGCTACCTCGTCGGCGCCGGACCCGGCGACCTCGGCCTCGTCACCTGCCGCGCCAAGGAACTCATCGAACGCTGCGATGTGCTGGTCTATGATGCCCTCGCCAATCAGGAACTCCTGAACTGGACAAAGCCCGGCTGCGAAAAAATCAACGCCGGCAAACGCGCCAAGGACCACGTGCTCACGCAGGATGAAACCAACGCGCTGATCGTCGAAAAAACCAAAGAGGGGAAGTCCGTCGTCCGCCTCAAGGGCGGCGACCCGATGATCTTCGGCCGCGGTGGTGAAGAAGCCGCCGAACTCGCTGAAGCCGGCGTGCGCTTCGAAATCGTGCCCGGCATCAGCTCGACCATCGGCGGCCCCGCCTACGCCGGCATCCCGGTGACCCATCGCGACCACAACACGCAACTGACGATCTTCACCGGCCACGAAGACCCCACCAAGGGATTCTCCTCGATCGACTACGCCCAACTGGCGAAAGCCCCCGGCACCAAGGTGTTCGTCATGGGCGTCTCTCGCCTGCGCGAAATCACCGGCTCCTTTGTCGAACACGGTGCCGATCCGACCACCCCTATCGCGCTGACCCGTTGGGCCACCACCGGATCCCAACGCACGATCACCGGCACGCTGGCTGACATCGCCGACATCGCCGAACGCGAACACTTCCAGTCACCCGCCGTGGCCGTGATCGGCAACGTCGTCACCGAACGCCAGAAGATCAATTGGTTCGAAACCCGCCCCTTGTTCGGCAAACGCGTCATCGTCACCCGCACCCGCCAACAAGCGGGCGGCCTCAGCAAGTCGCTGTCGGAACTGGGCGCCAACGTCATCGAACTGCCGACAATCCGCATCGAAGCACCCGAGGACAAACGCGAGTTCGCCGAACTGGTCACCCACGCCCACGAATACGACTGGCTCATCTTCACCAGCCCGAATGGTGTGGAGCGGTTCTTCGACGCCTTCTTCGCCGTCTACCCCGATGCGCGCAGCCTCGGCAATCCGCGCATCGCCGCCATCGGCAACGGCACCGCCAACAAGATCAAGGAATACCGCTTCGGCGTCGACCTCATCCCGGAGCGCTTCGTCGCCGAAGGCCTGATCGATGCATTCAAGAAGGAGTCGGTCGAAAACCTCACCATGATGTGGGTCAAGGCCGCGGAATCCCGTGACGTCATCTACGAGGAACTCACCAAGATGGGCGCCATCGTCGATGAATGCATCGCCTACCGCACAGTGCCGGAAACCGAAGACCCCACCGGCGCGAAAGAACGCCTCATCGAAGAAGGTGCCGACATGATCACCTTCACGTCAGGCTCCACTGTCGACCACTTCTTCGCCATGGGCATCCCCTGGCCGGAAGGTTGTGTCGCCGGCAGCATCGGCCCGGTCACCAGCGAAGCCCTGCGCAAACACGGCGTCGAACCGGCCTTCGAAGCCAACCCGCACGACATCCCCGGACTGACCAAGGCGATCGTGAAATACTTTGGAAAACACTAAGAACGAGCGAGCTCATCAAGCCTCTCTCTTCATCCGCGTTCATCCGTGGTTCTCTTCCCATGCTCCTCCGGATCCGCGCCACTCCCAATGCCAGAAAGTCGGAAATCACCGGCTGGGACGAGGACCCGCTCGTCGGCAAGGTGCTGCGTGTGCGCATCGCTGCAACACCGACCGAGGGCAAAGCCAATCAAGCTCTGCGCGACTTCCTGGCCAAGGCGCTCGATCTGCCGAAATCCTCAGTCGTCCTGGAAAAAGGCGACAGCTCGCGACTCAAATGCTTCCGCCTGCCGGACGACGCCGACCTGTCGAGTCTTGCGTGAAACCGCAAGACTCACCAAGTGCCACGCCCGCCGCAGTTGATGCACACTCCGGTCGAACTGCACGTCGAACAGCCGGTATCCCCGAAGCCGAGGAAACGCCCGGTGCCATTGCAGGTGCCGCATCGGCCGCTGCCACGACAAGGGCTGCACTGACTCGGCTCCCGGCTGTAGCCGGAAGATTCGCCATAGCCGGAACCATCACCCGCAGGCATCACACACGAAATCAGCAGTATACCGACACATCCAACCAACAACTGGTTGAGGAGTCGCTGCCATTTCCAAGCGGCAGCGCTGTCATTGTTTTTTGGGTGCATACGGACAATTGGATTTGTGGGTGATACTGCCGTTGTTGGATGCCTTGGCCCCACAACCGTCACAAGTCGGCGGCGGTGGTGGCGGCACATCACCAGGAATAGCGGACACCATCAGGTTATCCCGCTTCTTCGGGTCATCACAGCGCCCACAGCGGCGCTCGACACGCACCGTGCCGCACAGCGGGCAGTGATCCTTGCGGCATTCGCTTTTCGGCGCCTCGCAATGCGGGCACTTCTCCACCTTCTGCGACTTCTCAGCTGGCAAGACCCGCTCGCTGCAGGCCTCGGCTCGAAGCAGAGTGGCACTGGCCAGAGCCAGCGCACCCGTCAATGCAATCATCATGGTTTTCATGGACACCTCCGATGGGTTGTTGATGCGATCAGGATGTTCCGCTGGCACCTGCACAGGCCTGTCGCCATTCGTGAGACAGGAACCTTGGCGGGCATTTCGCTATTCCAACGGTCTTTTCCCTTGTCCGAATTCCACTCCTGCAGACCAGAGAAGTCAATCGGCAAAGCCATGGATCTCATTGAGGATCAATGAGTCCGATTTTAATCAGTGATCCACGCGGTCAGCACACCTGGCTCAACTAGCCGCTGAATCTCCCCCACTGCCTTGACATGCCGAGCACCTGCGCGATGGAATGCGCAAGCACCCACTCCCTACTCATCATGCTCAAGGAATTCCGTGACTTCGCATTCAAAGGCAACGTCGTCGACATGGCTGTCGGCATCATCATTGGCGGCGCCTTCGGCACGGTGGTCAAATCACTCGTCGACAACGTGATGATGCCACCGCTCGGCAAACTGATCGCCGGCATCGACTTCACCAAACTCAAGTGGGTGATCTCCCCGGCCGTGGCGGAAGTGAAGAAGGACGGCGCCATCGTCACTGCGGCCCAGGCCGAGGTGGCCATCGCCTACGGTCAATTCGTCACCGATTTCATTTCCTTCGTCCTGCTCGCCTTCGCTGTCTTCCTGGTGGTCAAGAAGGTGATGGCGGCATTCCAGAAGAAAGAAGACGCGAAACCGGTCGAAGCTCCCAAACCATCGGCCCAGGAAGTCCTGCTCACCGAGATCCGCGACCTGCTCAAGCAGAAAGGCTGATTCAAGCCGTCACATGAACGGCTTGAGCAAGGTGTAGATGCGATCGTTCCTCAGCACCTGCTGGGGCATGACGGCCAGCACCTCGTCGATCGTGACGCCCAACTGCATCAGGCGCAGCAACAAGGCACCCAGATGATGGTTGCGTGCCCGCTTGCGGTGCTGGGTGACCGCCAGGAACCCAAGAGCCAGAAACAATCCGCCGAAAGGCAGTCCGAGCAGCAACCACATGCCGTTGTCCTGATTTCCGCACACGGCAAACAAGCCGACCGCCGCCACCCCGGCGACCAGAAACACCAGCAACGCGACTGCATAGTCCTTCCAGTTCAAATCCACCGACACCGCGGACATCGCCGTCACGGATTGCAACATGGCTTCGGCACTCGCCGGAGTGATCAATCGATAATCCGCTGGCAGGGATGCGACACCCGCCCGCTTGGAGTAATCCTGAATCTCGGAAGCCGCGGACCAGCGCTCGATCGCCTGGATCTCACTTCCCTTCCGGTGCGAGGTCGAGCCATGGCAGACCTCGCACATGGAAAGTTTACCGGTCTCCCACTCCTTGCGAAGGATGAGGATCGCCACCTCCCTCTTCATGACCTTCAACAACAGGTGCGGCTGCAACTGGCCGCAACGTGGGCACTCGAGCATGTGACCGCCGGTCGGAACCATGAATTCCTCGGTGCGGTAGATGGCTCCTGTCGGAATGAAAAGCATGGGATCGTCAGTTGAAGAGCGAATTGAGCATCTGATGCAACTGCTGCAGGCTGGCCACCCGGCGGTTGTAACAGGCGAAGGCCTCGGCCGAGTCCACCCGCTCGCTCTCGGCCATCCGCTGCTCCAAGGTGGCGCGGAACGCTGCCAGCAGCTCCGTTTGGGAATGGATGACCACATCCAACTCCTCCGCCTTCTGCATCGAGAACACCGAGAAATTCGCCGAGCCCATGATCACCGTCTGCCAGTCGACCATCATCAGCTTGGAATGGATCATCTTCGGCGTGAGGTAGGCAGCGATCGGCGCCCGGCTGCACAGCCGGTGCATCGAGCGGTAGTTGATGTCGTTGCCGATGTTGGCCTCGCGCGAAAACAACATTACCACCTCCACCCCACGGCGGGCGACCTCAACCAGCTTCGCGCTGATCTCCGGATCCCCGATGTAGGCCATCTCGATGTGGATCGATGATTGCGCCCGGTCCATCAACTCGAGAAAGCGGCGCTTGATCTCGAAACGCTTGGTGCCGCCACGCAGCACGTTCAGCACGAAGTCCAGCGGCAGCGCGGGATCATGATCCACGGCCAGCGCCTGACGTTGGCGGAAACGCGCGATCGCCGGCCGCCCCTCGATGCGGATCATGTAATCGAAATACCCACGATGCCGGTCCTCGATATTGATACTGCCGGTGAGCATGACCTCCTCATCGAAAATGTAGTATTTCGTATGCGTGTGGTTCACCCATTCGATCGTCACGTTCGGGTGACGGATGATCCGCCATCCCAGTTCGCCCGTGCGATCATCCTCGCAATAAGTGTCGGGAAACGTCGGCCGCAGCAGGCGGTAGATGAGAGCCTGCTTCGCCGAAACCGGTTTGTTGAAGAACGACTTGCGGTTCATCTCGATGCGCTCGTACATGAACGCCCCAAGATCCTTGAGGATGCGTACCTTCACCCCACGCTCGGCAGCCTCGAGCACGGCTTGACCGACCTGATTGCCGATCTCGTCATTGCGCCACACGAACATGTGGATCTCGATCGAATCCCTGGCCGCAGCGATGTGATCGAGCACGGCCCGAAACGTCGGCTCGGCACCATCGCGGCCAGTCGGATCGGACAACAGGGTGACTCGTGATTGCTGGTGCATGGCCGTCCTCACGGAGGATTCTCCACCACCGATCTATCCAGAGCAGCACCACCCCACAAGCCCCATCGGAGCGCCGGCTTCAGCCGGCCCCATCATGCTGGTTTTGGAGCGCGGACTTTCCTGTCGCGCCGGAGTCCCGCAGGGCGTAGGCGGACCTGTCGCGCCGGAGCGAAGCGTATGCGGACCTGTCGCGCCGGAGTCCCGCAGGGCGTAGGCGGAAGCCGCCCCAAGGCCACCCGAGCGATTGGAAAATCAGGGCCGAAATTCCAATTGAGAACATCCGGACCCGTGGCATGGGTGCGAGGTCCGAACCGAACCCACACCAACCCCATACCCAAAAAGCCATGAAAACACACCTCGCACTGATCAGCATCGGCCTGCTCCTTCCCACGCTTGCCGCGGAACTCCAGCCCACGGCGGAGCAGCAGAAGCAACTGACCCCGAAAGGCGTCCTCGAAGAACTGATGGCCGGCAACGTCCGCTACGCCAGTGGCAAAGTGGCCGATCCCAACATTCTCGCCCGCGTCGAACTTGCCGCCAAAGGGCAGTATCCGAAGGCCTACATCCTTTCCTGCGTCGACTCCCGTGTGCCAGTCGAGCTGGTTTTCGATCAAGGCATCGGTGACCTCTTCGTCGGCCGGGTCGCTGGCAACATCGAGAGCACCGAGCAACTCGGTTCGATCGAGTTCGCCACCAAGGTCGCCGGCGCCAAGCTGGTCATGGTGCTCGGACACGAGGCCTGCGGCGCTGTCAAGGGTGCCTGCGACCATGTCGAACTCGGCAACCTGACCCACCTGCTCAAGGAGATCAAACCCGCCGTCGATGCCGTCCAAGGCCACAAGGACCGCAGTTCCAAGAACAGCGCCTTTGTCGAGGACGTGATCGAGAAGAACGTGCGCCTCACCGTCGAGGACCTGCGCAAGCGCAGCGCCGTGCTCGCCGAACTCGAGAAGTCCGGCGCGATCCAGATCGTCGGCGCCGTGTATTCGCTGCACGACGGCAAAGTCCGCCTGCTCAACTGATCACCGCCCATCCGGGCGATTCCACCGCAGGGATTGGCGGCCTCGGCCGCGAGCCCCTGCGGTTTTTTCGTGCTTACCACAAATGAACCTGTAGCGGCGGTCTATGACCGCCGCACTTTGCCAATGGCAGGGTGGCAGGAATCATGTAGCGGCGGTCTATGACCGTCGCACTTTGCGAAAGAATCATGAACCTGTAGCGGCGGTCTATGACCGTCGCACTTTGCAAAAGAATCAGCGACACACAGCGAATCAGAATCAGCGACGGTCATAGACCGCCGCTACAAGCGATTTATTTACCCCAACGCTCGAGAAGCGTCTTGGCCATCGTGCCTGGCGATTCGGAAACCGCGATGCCGCACTCGGCGAGAATCTTCTTCTTCGCCTGAGCGGTATCTTCAGCACCACCGACGATCGCACCGGCGTGACCCATGCGGCGTCCCGGAGGTGCGGTCGCACCGGCGATGAAACCGGCGATCGGCTTCTTGCAGTTTTCCTTGGCCCAACGGGCGGCCTCGACTTCAGCCGTGCCACCGATCTCACCGATCATGATGATCGCTTCGGTCTCGGGATCCTCGTTGAACATCTTGAGCACGTCGACGTGCGAGGTGCCGTTGATCGGGTCGCCACCGATGCCGACGCAGGTGCTCTGGCCGTAGCCGAGCTGGGTAAGCTGCCACACGGCTTCGTAAGTGAGCGTGCCGGAACGCGACACCACACCGACGTTACCGCGCTTGTGGATGTATCCCGGCGCAATGCCGATGCGGCAGCCGCCGTGGCTCTTCTCGCCGTATCCCGGCGTCACCAGACCCGGGCAGTTCGGACCGATCAGGCGCGAGCTGTAGCCCTTGAGCATTTGTTTGACGCGCATCATGTCCATCACCGGAATGCCTTCGGTGATGCAGACGATCAGCTCGACGCCGGCATCCGCCGCTTCGAGGATGGCGTCAGCCGCAAAGGCCGGCGGAACGAAGATCGCGCTCGCTTGAGCGCCGGTGTCCGCCACGGCTTCGGCGACGGTGTTGAAGATCGGGACTTGGTTTTCAAACAACTGACCACCCTTGTTGGGGGTCACGCCGCCAACCACTTTGGTGCCGTAGGCGAGCGAGAGTTGCGCGTGGCGTGCACCGAAGCTGCCGGTGATGCCCTGGATGAGAACCTTGGTGTTTTCGTCGATGAGAATGGACATGGAAGTAGGTGTCTAGGGGTTCAGGGTTCAGGCGACAGCAGCGCAGATTTTCTTGGCACCGTCATCCATGCCGTCGGCGGAGAGGATGTTCAGGCCGGAAGCGGCGAGCGTCGCCTTACCGGCTTCGACGTTGTTGCCTTCGAGGCGAACCACAAGCGGCAGTGACAGACCGGTTTCCTTGGCGGCGGCGACGACGCCTTCGGCGACGATGTTGCAATCCATGATGCCACCGAAGATGTTGATGAAGATGCCCTTCACGTTCTTGTCACCAAGAATGATGTTGAACGCGGCCGTGACCGCCTCCTTGGAAGCACCACCACCGACGTCGAGGAAGTTCGCCGGGTCACCACCGTATTGCTTGATGATGTCCATGGTCGCCATCGCCAGGCCGGCGCCGTTGACCAAACAGGCGATGTTGCCGTCCAGACCGATGTAGTTGAGTTCATGCTCGGCGGCGGCCACCTCGCGGGGGTCCTCCTCGCCGGTATCGCGCATCGCGAGGATCTCGGGGTGGCGGTAAAGCGCGTTGTCGTCGAAGTTGAACTTGGCATCCAACGCGTAGACGTGGTCGTCGGTGGTGATGACCACCGGGTTGATCTCAACCATCGAGCAGTCGCACTTGATGAACAGATCGTAGAGCGAGTGGAGCAGACGGCCGTATTGGCGGGCGGTAGTGGTCAGGCCAAGCTTCGCGCAGATCTTGCGCACTTGGTATGCCTGCAGGCCGGCGATCGGGTGCACGAACTCACGCAGGATCTTGTCCGGCGTCTTCTCGGCCACTTCTTCGATGTCCATGCCGCCTTCCGTCGAGGCGATGATCACCGGACGGCTGCTGCCGCGGTCCATCAGGATCGCCAGATAAAGCTCCTTCTTGATGTCGACCGATTCGGCGATCATCACCTTGCGCACCAGGCGGCCGGCCTCGCCGGTCTGCTTGGTCACCAGCACCTCACCGAGCATCTTCCCGGCGACTTCCTTGGCCTTGACTGCGGAATTCACCAGATGCACGCCACCTTGGAAGCCGTTCTTGAAAGTGCCTTTGCCACGGCCACCGGCATGGACCTGCGCCTTGACGACGAGGTTCGGCACAGCGAGCCATTCGGCGGCGTCTTCAGCCTCCTTGGCGGTATTGGCGGCTTTTCCCTTGGGGCTGGGAACTCCAAAACGGTCGAAGAGCTCCTTGGCTTGGTATTCGTGGATGTTCATGGTGCGGAATGCGGGTGAAACGCGGCTACTAGGCGCGCGGAAACTAGGATTCCCCACCCGTGGGGTCAAGGCATCGTCTTTGAAAAATCAAGCATGCCTTGAGCCGGTTCTCGCGCCGTCCTTGATCAGGCACAGGATCCGGCCGTTCAAATCACGGGCCTGCTGCAAATCGCTGATCGTCAGGTGCATCCGGTAGCGCCATTCGTAGGGCATGATGGCAGGCACGTTGATCCGCTCGGCATCGATATCCTGCCGCCGCAGGCCCTCGTCCATGGCCAGCCAATCCTGCAGCGGAACCACCGCCCACATCGCCGGGGATTCCAGGTGCTGGCGAATGATCCGCCCGGCCAGCTCACCGGTCAATTCCTCGGGTGGCCGGGCCTCACCGAGCTGCAGCCAGGCGAAGCGCTCGGTCACCCGCCGGTCCTCGCGCCACCACTGGCGCAGGGTGGACATGTCGTGGGTCGAGGGGCTGACCACGCTCAGGTAAGGCGCTGTCGCGGGGTCGCCAAACTCCAAGTGTGCCGACTTGGGCATCCGCTGGATCTCCAGCGACAGGATGCCCAGCTCGTTCATCACCCCGGGCACGCAATCGGGCACCAGCCCGAGGTCCTCACCACAAAGCAACATGTCACTGGCGCGTCGCATCGCCGGCAACTTCTCGAAACCCCGCGCCCGCCAGTGGAAGTCCTGACGCCGGAAGAAGTAATCGACAACCAATGCGTCGATCCGTTCCTGCTGCACCGCATCCAGATCCGCGAACGAACGGGTCTTGTGCACGAAAAACCGCGGATGGAAACGGGTGCGCTCCGACCCTGGCTCCTCGAAGAAGAGCACCTCGCTGACGCAATCCATCAGCCCGGCACGGATTCGCTCCAGCCTGCCGGCCCCATCCGGACACTCGGCAAGCTGCGCGGCAAAATGATCGACAATGCGCCGCTGGCTGGAGACTTCGTCATTCAGACGATATCCGCCGTCTGGAAGGCGCGACAAATACCGCGCAATCACCTCCTCAGCATCGGCCCCAAAGCGCTCCTCGATCAGATCCTGCGGCAACCACGGCCTGCAGAACCGGTCGAAATCAAAGGCAATCCTGCGTTCGCGGAACTCATCGATCGCGATCGGGCCGACCGGATCAAACCATCCCATGATCCCCTCGACCTGCTCAAGCGGCACCTGCCAGATCCTGAAAAACCCGAGGATGTGGTCGATCCGGAACGCATCGAAATAACGGCTGAGATGCCGGAAGCGAGACCGCCACCAGGCGTAACCGTCGTCCTTCATGCGCTCCCAATCGTAAGTGGGGAATCCCCAGTTCTGACCTTTCTCGGCAAATGCATCCGGCGGAGCTCCGGCCTGGGCATCCAGCTTGAACAAATGCGGGGCCGACCAGGCATCGGCCGACTGCCGGTCGATGCCGATCGGCAGGTCACCCTTGAGCACGACACCCAGGTCATGCAACCGCTTCACGGCAGCACGCAGCTGACGGTCCAATTCATGCTGCAGCCACAAGTGATACAGCAGATCGCCATGCCGTGGATGCGAGTCATCGACCATCGCTTCCACCCGCTGACGATCGAAAACCGCCCATTCACCCCATTGCTGGAAATCCGCCGTGCCGCAATCGTCACGCAGCACACAGAACGCACCGTACGGCACCAGCCAGTCGCGGTAATCATCGATGAAGGTGTGGAATGCCGGGTCGGCCAGAATCGCCTGCCGGTGCACATCGAAAATCCTGCGGGTCAAACGCCACTTCACCTGCATCACCTCGCGATGCTTCACCTCGTCGTGGGCATTCAGTTGGCGCTTCAGCTTGGCCAACTCGTCATGGAAATCCGCCGGCATCGGCAGCGCGAGGTCATCGATGCGCAGGTAGATCGGATGCAGCGCAAACACGCTGATCGCGGAATACGGGTAGGAATCGGTCCAGTCATGCGCGGAAGTCGTATCATTGACCGGCAGGATCTGGATCATCGTCAGGCCGCCGCCTGCCGCCCACTCGCCCAAAGCCGCGAGATCGGCGAACTCACCGACACCAAGGCCGTGCTCACTGCGCAAGGAGAACACCGGCACCGCCACACCCGCACCCCGGAACCAGTCGTCCGCCCGCCGGTGGAACCCTTCATCGTGCACTCGCGTGAACTGCGCGACGTCCAGACGATGTGCCTCAAGCACGCGGTGACTCCCCTCCTCGAAGGCCAACGCCCTGCCCGCAGCTTGATCCCACAACCCGTACTTGTACTGGCGCTCCTGACCCGGCTCGAGATCCACCACCACCCGCCACTCGTTGGCCGACACCTCTTCCATCGGCAGCGCCCGTGCCAGATCCCAGCCGCCAAGTTCCGGCGCGTTGCCGCAGAGGCAGACCCCCACCCCATCGGGCAAGGCGGTCACATGAATACCGAACTCATGGTTGCCCTGCCGATGCTGCAGACCCTTTCCCGCCGATGTCCGCCCGGGCAGCAGATGGCGGAACGCCTTGGTCTCCATCACGTAGTCGATGGTGGCCGATGCCCGCCACGTGTCGCATAGTATGATCGTGCTTACCGCCACCGGCTCCAAGCACCGCAAACCTCCCCATTCATCCAATTGCAAGCCGTTGCCTTCCTCCCGCAGCTGGTAACCGTATTCCAGCGGATGCCCCGCCGGCCATTCCAGCTCGCCCTGCCATTGTTCGGCATGAATCCAGCGCAACGGCAACTCCTGCAACGCGCCGGAATCCCCGATCGCCCGCAAGCGCACCCACAGGGATTGCCCGAATACGGTGCGGTAACGGACACGGAAAACGATCTTCATGGGCGGGGCGTAAGCCACCCTAGGCTGACCGCAGGGCCTCAGGCAAGCCGGCCGATCTTGATAGTTGCTTCCGATTTTCCACGTTCTAGGATCAAACCATGAACCTACCCAAGTTGTGCACCCTCGGCGCCGTCCTCCTGGCCGGTCTTTCCTCCACCCAGGCTGGTGAAAAACACAAACTGCTGTTCTTCTCCAAATCCAGCGGCTTCGAGCACTCCGTCATCTCCTGGAAGGACGGCCAACCGAGCCATGCTGAAAAGGTGCTGCAGGAGATCGGCAAGAAACAGGGCTGGGAATTCGAGTTCTCCAAGGACGGTTCGAAATTCAGCGACGAGTATCTCAAGCAGTTCGACGCACTGATCTTCTACACCACCGGCGATCTCACCGTGGCCGGCAAGGACAAGCAGCCGCCGATGACCGCCGAAGGCAAGGAGGCGCTGTTCAATTACATCCGCAATGGCGGCGGCTTCATCGGCCTGCACTGCGCCAGTGACACCTTCCACAGCACCGGCAAGGTCGGCCAATACGAGAACCATGAAACCGCCAGCCCCTACATCTGTCTGCTCGGCGGGGAATTCCTCGGCCACGGCAAGCAACAGGAGGCCACCAACAAGGTGATCAACCCGAAGTTCCCGGGCTACGAGAACGCCGGCGTCAGCTTCAAGCTGTTCGAGGAATGGTATGCGCACAAGAACATCAACCCGGACATCCATGTGCTCACCGTGATCGACCCATCGACCATGGAAGGCCCGATGTACAAGCGCCCGCCGTATCCCACCAGCTGGGCACGCACGGAAGGCAAGGGCCGCGTCTATTACAACGCCATGGGTCACCGCGAGGACGTCTGGACGCTGCCTCTCTTCAACGAGATGATCATCGGTGCCGTGCGCTGGACCACCGGTGAAGTCGAGGCCGCCACTCCCTCGAACCTCTCGGAAGCTTGCCCGGACTGCCACATCAACCAGACCAAGCCGGGCAATTGATCCGCATGCCTCAATGATCGAGCTTGAGCTTCTTCAGCTTCGGCTCGATCACCCAGCGGCAATACGAGTTCTTCTCCTTGTTCTGGAAGTAGTAGTCCTGATGCTCATCCGGAGCAGTGTAGAACTCGGACGCATCGGCGATCTCGGTGACGATCGGGTTCTCAAACAACTCTGAGGCCGCCTTCATCGACGCCTGCGCGATCTTCTTCTGCTCCTCGCTGTGGGTGAAGATCGCCGAACGATACTGGGTGCCGATGTCGTTGCCCTGACGGTTCAGGGTGGTCGGATCGTGCAAATCCCAGAACCAGGCCAGCAGGCGCTCGTAGGTGATCTTTTTCGGATCAAACACGATCTGCACCACCTCGGCGTGACCGGTGTTGCCCTCGCAGACCTGTTCGTAGGTCGGATTCTTGACCTGACCGCCCATGAACCCGGAGGTCACCTGATACACCCCGTCCAACTGCCGGTAAGCGGCTTCCAGACACCAATAGCATCCACCCGCCAGCGTGGCGGTTTCGGTTTTCACATCCTTGGGAATTTCCGGCATGACTTTGGGATCCTTTCGCAGCTCCGTGTGCCTCTCTGTTTCACAGCTCGCCAACATCGGCAAGAGCGCAGCAACCGCAATCAGCAATTTTTTCATGAGGGTAGGAGTCGACATCGCTCTTCTTATTTCAGTTTTTCAGCATTTCAGCGTTTCAGCATTTACCATTCAATCCCCACGCCTTCCTCAGGGATCAGCACACGCTCGCTGACCCCCAGACGGTCGGCTTCGGCGAGCAGGCGTTCAAGCGGCTCATCGTGCGGTTCATTACCCAGCGGAAAAGTGCCGTAGTGCATCGGAATGATCACCTTGGCACCGAGGTCCATGAACGCGCGCAAGGCCTGCTCCGGGTTCATGTGCACATCGCGACCGCTCGGTGAGTCGTAGGCACCGATCGGCATCAGGGCGATATCGATGGCGTGCCGTTTGCCGATCTCGGCGAAGCCGTCGAAATACGCGCTGTCACCGCAGTGGAAAACGGTCTTGTCATTGGCCTTCACCAGATAACCACCGTAGTCGCGGTGGGTGTCGTGCAGGAATCGTGCGCCCCAGTGATGCGACGGCGTGTGGATGATCTCCAGCAGATCGAAGCGCAGCTCATCCCAAACGCCGACCTCGTGGGTTGCGGGAAATCCGAGTTTGCGGACCAAGGCGCCACTACCCTTGGGCACGACGATGCCTTCGCGCGCTTTCAAGATCTTCAGGCTCGGTTTGTGCAGGTGGTCGAAATGCGCGTGGGTCACCAAGACCAGATCCACCTCCGGCAGACCGTGCAAATTGAGCCCCGGTTCGCGTCGGCGTTTCACCGGACCATGCCATTTCGCCCAGTTCGGGTCGACAATCACCGAGTGGCCCGCGAACTGCAGAAAGAACGAAGCATGACCGATCCAGGTGATGCGCACCTTGCCGTCCTTCGGCGCCTCCAGCACCGGCTCGAGCACGTTGCCGTCGCGGCGGCGGAACATGCCGGGGACGATCCGATGCCGCAGGAATTGCAGGTTGCGCACCGGCCATCCCTTCTGCGGCTTGAGGCCGGAATAGCGGGTCGAGGTCTCCGCCGCCAATCGGGGTCTCTTCGGATTGAGAGGCATGATCGAATCAGGGCAATACTCATGATCATTCCATTCGCGGCCATCATGGCAAGCCAATCTCCTTTGCCGCCGCCAGGATTGCCAAGGACGCAGGGATTTCTCATATTCCAGCGATGCCGCAACCGTATCTGTCGCTGGAGGCCGAGTGGCACGACGCCTTCTGGAATGCCGAGGACGGCGGCAGCGAACTGCGCTTGATGGCCGACTTTCTACGGGAATTTCCAGGCAGGGCGCTGGAGGTCGGCTCGGGGTCCGGGCGCCTGATGCTGCCCCTGCTCCAGCAGGGATTCGCCATCGAGGGCCTCGAGCTTTCGCCGGACATGCGTGCGATTGCGGCAGCGCGTGCCGCACAGGCGGGAATTCCCTCGCTGGTCCACGACGGCGACATGACCACTTGGCAGCCTGCAAACCGCTACCAGGCAATCCTCGCCCCAGCCTTCACCCTGCAGCTCGCCGATGACCCGGCAGCCACCCTGCGGCACTGGCACCGCTGGCTGGAGCCGGGCGGCGGCCTCTACCTGACCACCTTCATCCCCTACGGCGAACTGCTCGGCGAATGGCCGGAAGACCGGTGGTATCTGGACCGTGAAATCACCTTGGAAAACGGCCGCCATGGAGTGCTGGAAACCCGCCACCAACTGGACCGTGAACGGCAAATCCTGCACCGCGAACACCGCTACCGGCTGAAGGGAAAACCCGCCCAACGTCACGAGTGCCGGCAGCAAATCCGCTGGCTCGACCACCCGCAAATGCTCGATGCCCTGAGCAAGGCCGACTTCGAGCCCTTGCGCTGCTTCCTCGACTTCGACCCCCGGATGAGCGCCAACCTTCCGGATCACCATTCATTTTCAGGGGTTTTCACCTACCACGCCACGAAACCCCGAAGCCCTGCCGGGGTTTGACCCCGGTGATGATTCCGCCAAGTAGCCAGCCTAGTCTTGCCATCCCCCCCATCCTGCGTGAATCATGCGCGCAGCCTCGGATCCAGAAGCCGCACCCAGTTGCCATGCTCCAGCTCAATCCCCACCTCAACGACCTCGTCTCCGACGCCCACGCAGGGCTGATGTCCACGTTGCAGGCCAAAGCCAACATCACGGCTGCCGCTCCGGGACGCGTCAACCTGATCGGCGAACACATCGATTACTGCGACGGCTTCGTGATGCCGTTCGCCATCGACCGCTATGTCGTCATCGCCGGTCGCGCCAACGGCACTTCCGAAGCGCGCATCGCCACCGCGCTGGGCAATGAGATCACCAACTTCTCGGTGAAACCGCTGCTCACTCCGGCCACCCCGGAGTGGAGCAACTACATCCGCGGCGTCGTCCGTGGCTTCCAGGACCGCGGCCACCACATCCCCGGCTTCGACGCCTACATCCTTTCCTCCGTCCCCGGTGGTGCCGGCCTCTCGTCATCCGCCGCCCTCGAGTGCGCAATGGCCACCTTCCTTGAAGGACTGCTCGATACCACCCTGCAGACGCGCGAAAAAGCACTGCTCTGCCAGAAGGCCGAACACGACTTCGCCCATGTCCCCTGCGGGATCATGGACCAGTATGCCTCCGCCTTCGGCAAGACCAACCGACTGGTGCTCATCGACTGCCACTCGGGCGACCCGGAACTCGTCCCATTCGAGAACCCCGACCTGACGGTGCTCATCTCCAACACCATGGTCCACCACCAACTCTCCGACGGTGGTTACGCACTGCGCCGCAAACACACGGAGGACGGACTCAAACTGATCGGCAAATCATCATGGCGCGAAGTCTCGATGGAGGATGTGGAAGCCAACTGGGACACCCTCGGCGACCCGATCAACCGCCGCGCCCGCCACGTCGTCGGCGAAATCACCCGCACTCAGCATGCCGCCAAAGCCCTGGCGCGCAATGATTTCGAAGCTCTCGGCCCGCTGATGGCTGCCAGCCATGACTCGCTGCGCGATGATTTCGAAGTCTCCTGCAAGGAGCTCGATATCATGGTCGACATCGCCCGCCGCATCGGCCGCATCGGTGGCGTCATCGGCGCCCGCATGACCGGTGGCGGCTTCGGCGGCTCCACCGTCACCCTCTGCCAAAGCAACAAGGCCGCGGATATCGCCCACACCCTGGCGACCGAATACGCCAAGGCCACCGGCATCCAACCGCAGATCTTCGCGTCCCGCCCGAGCAAAGGCGCGCATCTGGTGATTCCAGGGCATTGATAGATCAGCGCCAAGAATCCCCGACCACCATTCAACGCTTCCTCAGCATTTGCTGATAGGCACCAAAACTGCGAGCCAGAGTCTCCGCCGCAGGCTCCTCGATCCCGTAATCCTGCACCGCGAGCACACCTGAGAAGCCGTCGGCTTTCAACGCGGCCAAGAGGTCTGAAAGTGGAAAATCCCCACGGTCGAGCGGTTGGATCAAACTGCTCCAATCCTTGCCACCACGGTCCGCCCCACAAATCGTCACCGTGAACAAGCGGTCACCCGACTGCTTGAGCACCGCCTTCCAGTCCTTCTCCGGATCCGCACGCAGGAAATGGCACAGATTGAAACAGACGCCGACGTTACCCCGATCCGCAGCCTTCGCGACCCGCAACGCGTCTGCAACCGTTTCAACGTAGAAGTTGGCGTGCGGATAAATCGCGACCCGCAACCCTTGTGCCTCAGCCAGATCAGCCGCCTGACGCACCCGTTCGACAACCCGCTGATCAAAACCCGGCGCCTGACCGCGCGGGCCTTGGACCGCCAACCAGATCTGCGGCTTGTGCGCGGCAACCGTCTTGAGATTTGCCGCAAACTGCTCCGGCAACTCGCCATTGGCCGCATCAAGCATCACATAAACCGCTCCCAGGCGCATGCCGGCCGTGGCGTAGGCGCCGAGATTCTGTGCCGCACGCTGGATATCCAGTTCATGCTGCTGTCGGTACCCCGCTTGAGCCGCCCACAGCAGACGGGTTTCCACCGTTTGACCACGAGTGGGTTTGGAAATATTCATCGCCACCAGCGACCAAGCGGGCTCATCCGGCAAGGGCTCGGCCATGAGCAGCCCGCCTGCAAGGGCTGAAGAGCAAGCAACCCGGCAAAGCACCTTGATGGCTGATGACCGAAACATCCTCTGGATACGGTCGCCCGATTTAGCCCGAATTCCGATGTTGAAGCAGTGGCTCGTCGGAATTTGACCACGGATTACACGGATTTTACGGATTTGAGAATGCATCATAATGGTTTGGGGACAATTACCACAACCTCTTCATCACCCGTGTCAATCCGTGTCAATCCGTGGTTCCATTTCTGTTTTTGGATTCAGACCTATCAGGCAGCTAACTCGACCCAGGACGAACGCCAGCGCCACGCCACAAAAAAAGCGGAGCCTGTTGCCAGACTCCGCTTGTTTGAATGTTCGGACGATGATGCCGATCAGGCGCTGACCATGCTGTCCTCGTCGCTTTCGGCAACATCATCGAGGGTGTTCTCGATAACGATCGGCTCGGGCTCCTCGACGGTGAATTCGAAATCGGACTCCCGATGGATCGGGAAGCCGGTTCCGGCCGGAATGAGGTGACCCATGATGACGTTCTCCTTGAAGCCGCTGAGCGTGTCGATCTTGCCGAGCGTTGCCGCTTCGGTGAGCACGCGGGTGGTGTCCTGGAAGGACGCCGCGGAGATGAACGAATCGGTCTCAAGCGAGGCCTTGGTGATGCCAAGCAGCACCGGCTCACCTTCGGCAGGCTTACCACCGTTGGCGATGATCTGCTCGTTGATGCGCTTGAAGTGCGAACGGTCGACTTGGTCGCCCCACAGGAAATCGTCGGCGTCGCCAGGCTCGGTGATCTTCACCTTGCGCAGCATCTGACGGATGATGACCTCGATGTGCTTGTCGTTGATTTCCACGCCTTGGACGCGGTAGACGGCCTGCACCTCGTTGACCAAGTGCTCCTGGAGCTCCTGGGCGCCGCAGGCTTCCAGCAGGTCCTCGGGGGACACCGGGCCTTCAGTGATCTGGTCACCACGCTTCACCTTGTCACCGTCGGTGACGATGATGTGGCGGCCCATCGGCACCAGGTGGTCGACGGTTTCACCGGTCTCGTCGTGAGTGACGACCACCCGCTTCTTGCCGCGGACGTTGGTGCCGAAGGAAACGGTGCCTTCGATCTTCGAAATGATGCAGGCGTCCTTCGGCTTGCGGGCTTCGAACAACTCGGCAACACGCGGCAGACCGCCGGTGATGTCCTTGGTGCGGGCCACTTTGCGCGGGGTCTTGGCAAGCTGGGTACCTCCGGTGACCAATTCGCCTTCCTTGACGGAAAGGTGAGCACCGACAGGAATCGAGTAGCTGGCCTTCACTTCGCCGGTCTTCTCATCAATGATGACGACCTGCGGGTGGAGGTCCTCCTTGTGCTCGGTGACGACCATGCCCTTCTTGCCGGTCTCCTTGTCGGTCTCGCTGGTCACGGTGATGCCCGAGATCATGTCGCGGAATTCAACCTTACCGGCCTTCTCGGTGAGAATCGGCACGTTGTAGGGGTCCCAGGTGACGACGGTGTCGCCCTTCTTGACGTCCTCGCCGTCCTTCACGGAGATGATCGATCCGATGACGATGTTGTGGCTTTCCAGCTCGAGGCCCGCCTTGTCGCGGATCGAGATCGCGCCGTTCTTGTTGAGAACGACCCAGTTGCCATCGGCGGATTGCACGGTGCGCAGGTCCTTGTAGACCAAACGGCCGGCGTGCTTCGTCTTGATGATCGGCTGCTTGAACGAGGCGGAAGCCACACCACCGACGTGGAAGGTACGCATCGTCAGCTGGGTGCCGGGCTCACCGATCGACTGGGCGGCGATGATGCCGACTGCCTCACCGATCTTGACCGGCAGGCCGGTCGCCAGGTTGAGGCCGTAGCAATTCGCACAGCATCCTTGTTCGGATTCACAGGTGAGTACCGAACGGATGCGCAGCGACTGCACGCCGATGCGCTCGACGGCCTTCGCCTGCTTCTCGTTGATGACGTCGTCGATTTCGACGATGATTTCGCCAGTGACCGGGTCCTTGATCTGCTCGCAGGAAACGCGACCGTAGATGCGGGTTTCGAGCGAAGCGGTCTCCTCGTCACCGTCGTAGATGGCGGCCACGGAAATGCCGTTGGCGGTACCGCAGTCCTGCTGGGTGATGATCACGTCCTGGGCCACGTCGACCAGCTTGCGGGTCATGTAACCGGAGTCCGCGGTCTTGAGCGCGGTGTCCGACAGACCCTTGCGGGCGCCGTGGGTCGAGATGAAGTATTCGAGCACCGACAGACCTTCGCGGAAGTTCGAAATAATCGGACGCTCGATAATCTCGCCGGAGGGCTTGGCCATCAGGCCGCGCATACCGCCGAGCTGCTTGATCTGGGATTTGTTACCCCGGGCACCGGAGTCGACCATCATGAACAACGGCGATGCCTTGGCCTTGCCTTCGTTGTGTTCGATCTTGCGGTAAAGCGCGTTGGCGATCTGATCGGTCGCACCGGTCCAGACGTCGACCACCTTCTGATAGCGCTCGCCGTCGGTGATGACGCCGTTGCGATACTGTTTGGTCACCTTGTCGACTTCGGCATAGGCGTTGGCGATGATCTCCTTCTTCTCTTCCGGAATCACCATGTCGACGATACCGATCGAGGTGCCGGAGCGGGTCGCCTCCTTGAAGCCGAGCGACTTGAGGTCGTCGAGAGTCTCGACGGTCGCCTTCTTGCCGGCCACCTGATAGCAACGCCAGATGATGTCACCGATCTGCTTCTTGCCGACGGTGTGGTTGATGAAACCGACGCCAGCCGGCCAGATCTCGTTGAAACGGACGCGGCCCGGGGTGGTTTCGATGATCTTGCCTTCGCGCAGTGCGGCTTCCAGCGGGGTCAACCCCTTGCGGTCGCTGTCGGAGAGTTTCTCCCCCTTGTAACCGAAGATGGTGTCCTTGCCGTAGTCCGGGTTGCGGACGCGGATCCACTGGTGATAATCGATCTTGCGCGCGGCGATCGCGAACTCGACTTCCGACGAGTTCTCGAACAACGGCAGGTGCTCCTCCTTCTCACGATCCTTGGCGGTGCGCACACCGGCCCAGGTGAGGTAGTAGGTGCCGAGAATGATGTCCTGCGAGGGCACCGTGATCGGGCGACCGGACGCGGGCGAGAAGATGTTGTTGGGCGCCAGCATCGACTGACGGCACTCCATCTGGGCTTCCACCGACAGCGGCACGTGCACGGCCATCTGGTCACCGTCGAAGTCCGCGTTGTAAGCGGTACAAACCAGCGGGTGAACGCGGATCGCCGAACCTTCGATCAGCTTCGGCTCGAAAGCCTGGATCGACAGACGGTGCAGCGTGGGAGCGCGGTTGAGCAGGATCGGGTGACCCTTGGTCACTTCCGCCAGAATGTCCCACACTTCGGTGGTCTTGCGGTCGATCATCTTCTTCGCCGAACGCACGGTGTGGCAGTAACCCAGCTCCTTGAGACGGCGGATGATGAACGGTTCGAACAGCGTGAGCGCCATCTTCTTGGGTAGACCGCACTGGCCGAGCTTGAGGTCGGGACCGACGACGATCACCGAACGGCCGGAGTAGTCGACGCGCTTGCCGAGAAGGTTCTGACGGAAACGACCGCCCTTACCCTTGAGCATGTCGGAGAGCGACTTGAGCGGACGGTTGCCGGCACCGGTGACGGCGCGGCCGTGGCGGCCGTTGTCGAACAGGGCGTCGACCGCCTCCTGCAGCATGCGCTTCTCGTTGCGGATGATGACCTCGGGGGTCTTGAGCAGCAGCAGGTTCTTGAGACGGTTGTTGCGGTTGATGACGCGACGGTAGAGGTCGTTGAGGTCGGAGGTCGCGAAGCGGCCGCCTTCCAGAGGCACCAAGGGACGGAGGTCCGGCGGAATGACAGGCAGCACGGTCTGGATCATCCACTCGGGACGCGACTTGGAGGCCGCGAATCCCTGAGCGATCTTGAGGCGCTTCGAAAGCTTCTTCTTGTTCTGCTTCGAACGGGTGCTGCCGAGTTCTTCCTCAAGCTGGACCACCAGTTCGGCGAGGTCGATCTGCTTGAGCAGGTCCTGCACCGCTTCGGCACCCATCGAGGCTTTGAACGAACCTTCGCCGTAGGTGTCCTCGGCTTCACGCAGTTCGTTTTCGGTGAGCAACTGGCCACGCTCCAGCGCGGTGTTGCCGGGCTCGGTCACGACGTAATCCTCGTAGTAGATCACGCGCTCGAGCTGGCGTGCGCTCATGTCGAGCATCAGGCCGATGCGCGACGGCATGCACTTGTAGAACCAGATGTGGGAAACCGGCACAGCCAGTTCGATGTGGCCCATGCGCTCGCGGCGCACGCGGCTCAGCGTCACTTCCACACCGCAGCGGTCGCAGACGACGCCCTTGTGCTTGATGCGCTTGTACTTGCCGCAAGCACACTCCCAGTCACGGGTGGGACCGAAGATGCGCTCACAGAACAGACCGCCCTTCTCGGGCTTGAAGGTCCGGTAGTTGATGGTCTCGGGGTTCTTCACCTCGCCCTTGGACCAGGACCGGATGATGTCCGGAGAAGCAACAGTGATGGAAACCTGGTCAAAGGCCTCGGGACGCTCGTCCACGCCGAATAGTTCGCGAAGGTTGGTATCGACACTCATGGAATTGGAATCAGTTAAGGCTCAGCAGTTGGGGGTTTCGCGTTTCCGAGGTTACAGGGTGAGGTCATCAAGCGAGAAGTCGCCGGAATCCAGCGAGATCTCGGCGCCGTGGCCGGCACCCTTGCGTCCGGGACGGACGTCGAGGCCGAGCGACTGCATTTCCTTGATGAGGACGTTGAAGGACTCCGGGGTGCCCGCCTCGAGGTTGTTGTCCCCCTTGACGATGGCTTCGTAGATCCGGGTGCGGCCCTGCACGTCGTCGGACTTGACGGTGAGCAGTTCCTGCAGCGTGTAGGCGGCGCCGTAGGCTTCGAGCGCCCACACTTCCATTTCCCCGAAACGCTGACCACCGTATTGGGCCTTGCCGCCCAGCGGTTGCTGCGTGACGAGCGAGTAGGGACCCACCGCACGGGCGTGGATCTTGTCGGCAACCAAGTGACCGAGCTTGAGCATGTAGATGATGCCGACCACGACCGGGTTGTGGAACGCCTCACCGGTGCGACCGTCATACAACGTCGACTTGCCGGCGGTGGTGCCATCCTTGCCGTCACCGATCCAGGTGAATCCGGGACGCTCGGCCTCGCTGGCCTTGCGCTCGCGCAGTTCACCCTTGTCGCCGACCATCTTCACACCGTCGACCTTCTTGGCCTTCGACATGAAGTCCCAGATGACCTCCTCCTTGATGCCGTCGAAGATCGGGGTGGCCACCTTGAAGCCGAGCGCGCGGGCGGCGACACCGAGGTGGGTTTCAAGAACCTGACCGACGTTCATCCGCGAAGGCACGCCCAGCGGGTTGAGGCAGATGTCGACCGGAGTGCCATCGGCGAGGAAGGGCATGTCCTCCTCGGGAACGATGGTGGCGACAACACCCTTGTTACCGTGGCGACCGGCCATCTTGTCACCAACCGACAGCTTGCGCTTGGCGGCGACGAAGACCTTCACCTCCTTGATGACGCCGGGATCGACGTCGTCACCCGACTCGAGCGTGTCAAGCTTGCGCTCGCGCTCGGCATCGAGCTCCTGGAAGCGGCCTTCGAAGGAACCGATGATTTCCAGGATCTTGTTGCGGATCGGCGACGGGTCGATCTCGATGTGGTCGTGCACGCTGGCCAGCTTGCGCAGCAGCGTCTTGGTGATCTTGCGGTTGGCCGGAATGATGATCTCACCGGTCTGGGCGTTGACGACGTCGAGCGGGATCTTCTCGCCGAGCAGGATGTCCGAAAGACGCTCGGTGAGGTCGTCGGTCAGCTTGTCGGCCTTCTTCTTGTGCTCGTCGTTGATCTTCTTGAGCTGCTTCTTGAGCTCGGCGGGATCCACCTTCTCGGCACGCTTCTTGGCGAAGCCGCTCTGCGACACGCGCACGTCCTGGACGATGCCGGTGCAGCCGGAGGGAACGCGCAGCGAGGTGTCCTTCACGTCCGCGGCCTTCTCACCGAAGATGGCGCGCAGCAGGCGCTCTTCCGGGGCGAGTTCGGTTTCGGACTTCGGAGTGATCTTGCCGACGAGGATGTCGCCGGGCTTCACTTCCGCACCGATGCGGATGATGCCGTCGTGGTCGAGGTTGCGCAGCGCTTCCTCACCGACGTTCGGGATGTCACGGGTGATCTCTTCCGGGCCGAGCTTGGTGTCGCGGGCGGCGACATCGAACTCGGAAATGTGGATCGAGGTGTAGATGTCCTCCTTGACGACGCGCTCCGAGATGACGATGGCGTCCTCGAAGTTGTAGCCGTTCCAAGGCATGAACGCGACGAGCACGTTACGGCCGATGGCCAGCTCGCCGTCCTCGGTGTTCGGACCGTCGGCAAGCACCTGGCCCTTCTTGATCTTCTGACCCTTCTTGACGATCGGCTTCTGGTTGATGCAGGTGCCGGCGTTCGAGCGCATGAACTTGCGCAGCGGATAGGCGAGCACGCCCTTGTCGGGATTGCTCTTCACCGAATCCGGATCGCTGAGGAACTTCTCTTCGGAAACCGGCAGGTTGCCGTCGGAGGTGGTGACGATCATTTCGGCGGTGGCGGCGGCGACGATGCCGTCGCCTTCGGAAACCACCACGGCGCGCGAGTCGCGGGCCGCCTTGCCTTCCAGACCGGTGCCGACGAGCGGCGCCTCGGAAACGAGGAGCGGCACGCCCTGGCGTTGCATGTTCGAACCCATCAGCGCGCGGTTGGCGTCGTCGTGCTCAAGGAACGGAATCAGACCGGCAGCCACGGAAACCAGCTGCTTGGGCGAAACGTCCATGTAGTCGACCTCGGTCGCCAGCGCTTCGATGAACTCGCCACCCTTCTCACGGGCGGTGATCCGCTCGGCAACGAACTTGCCGGTCTTGTCGATCGGGTTGTTGGCCTGGGCGATCAGGTAGTTCTCCTCCTGGTCGGCGGTGAGGTATTCGATCTCGTTGCTGACCTTGCCGCTCTTCACCTTGCGGTACGGCGTTTCGATGAAGCCGAACTCGTTGATGCGGGCGTAGGTGCACATCGAGTTAATCAGACCGATGTTGGGACCTTCCGGGGTCTCGATCGGGCAGATACGGCCGTAGTGCGAAGGATGCACGTCACGCACCTCGAAGCCGGCGCGGTCGCGGTTGAGACCGCCGGGTCCAAGCGCGGAAAGACGGCGCTTGTGCGTCAGCTCGGCCAGAGGGTTGGTCTGGTCCATGAACTGCGACAGCTGGCTGCGGCCGAAGAAGTCGCGCACCACTGCGGACAGCGCCTTCGGGTTGATCAGCTTCTGCGGGGTCATGCCCTCGATGTTCACGTCGAACAAGGTCATGCGCTCCTTGACCAGACGCTCGGTGCGGGCGAGGCCCACGCGGCACTGGTTGGCAAGCAGTTCACCCACGGCACGCACGCGGCGCGATCCAAGGTGGTCGATGTCGTCGACAACGCCGTCACCCTTCTTGAGCTTGAGGATGTAACGCACGGCGGCGAGGAAGTCCTCGGGCACCATGATGCGCTCGTGCGAATCGATGTTGATGCCGAGCTTCTGGTTGATCTTGTAACGACCGACGCGGGTGAGGTCGTATTTCTTCGCGTCGAAGAACAGGCGCTTGAGCAGCGCACGGGCGTTGGCGGCGGTCGGCGGGTCGCCGGGACGCAGCTTGCGGTAGATGTCCTTGAGCGCGGACTCCTCGTCCTTCGCCGGATCCTTGCGCAGCGACTTGAGCAGGATTTCATCCTCGCGGCCGTCGATGACTTCCAGCTTCTTGTGGCCGAGGGCCATCAACTGGCGGACGATACCGATGGTCAGCGGCTCGTAAGCCTTGGCGACCACGAGCTCACCGTCGAGCACATCCTCGAAGGGCACCTTGTGGCCGAGCTCAGACTCGTCCATCTTCTCGCTCAGCGCGAGCGACTCGGTCTTGTAGAAATGGCTGACGATGTCGCGGTCGGTCGGATAACCGAGGACGCGCAGGAAGGTGGTCGCCAGGAACTTGCGACGGCGACGGCGACGGTCGAGATAGACGTAGAGCAGGTCGTTGGTGTCGAACTGCACTTCGAGCCAGGAACCACGGTCCGGGATGATGCGGAACGAATGAAGCAGCTTGCCGTTGAGGTGCTGCGAGGTCTCGAAGCAGATGCCCGGCGAACGGTGCAACTGGGAAACGATGACTCGCTCGGCCCCGTTGATGATGAAGGTGCCGCGCCGGGTCATCATCGGCAGCTCGCCCATGTAAACGCGCTCCTTCTTGGTGCCGGTCTCGTCCTTCAACTTGAAGGTGACGTAGAGGGCGGCGCTGAAGCTTTCGCCGCTGCGCAGTGCTTCAAGCGAGGTGATCTTGGGGTCTTCGATGTCGTAGCTCACGAAATCGAGTTCGATCGCCTCGTCGTAGCTCTTGATCGGAAACACCTCGCGGAAGACGGCCTGGAGGCCGGTGTCCTCGCGCTCCGAAAGGGGGACATCCTTCTGGAGGAACTCGTCATACGAACGGCTCTGCACCTCGATGAGGTTGGGAGGTTCGATGACTTCTTCGAATTTGCCGAAGTAGAGACGATCAGCCATGGCGTTATAGGGGTGTTACTGAGGACAAGTTGAGCCCGAGCCGCGAACGGTCTCAGGCAGGGTGGATTCAGGAGATGGGAGAGAATGTCGGAATCGGCACGAAAACCATTCGGAGTCGGTGGGTGGGGCTCGAAGTGATGCTCGGGTCGGTCACGACACGGATGAATCCTGGAGCGGATTGCTCCGCTCCAGGAAAAATCCAGGGTATTACTTGAGTTCGACCTTGGCGCCGGCTTCTTCGAGCTTCTTCTTAGCTCCTTCAGCGGCATCCTTGGAGACCCCTTCGACGATCTTCGCGGGGGTGCTTTCGACCAGCTTCTTGGCATCGGCAAGGCCGAGTCCGGGAGCCACTTCGCGCACCGCCTTGATGACCGCAATCTTGTTGCCGCCTGCATCGGTCAGGACGACATCGAATTCGGTCTTCTCTTCGACTGCTTCAGCAGCGGCGGCAGGACCGGCAGCCACCGCAACGGGGGCCGCGGCGGAAACGCCCCAAGCTTCTTCAAGTTTCTTAACGAGGTCGGCAGCTTCCAGAACGGTGAGCTTGCCGAGTTCTTCTACGAGGTTGTCAATATTAGCCATTTTGTTGTTTCTCCTTGTTCGGTATCGTCGCCCCGGAAGCCTTCCGGGATTTCAGTGCGGCGGCTGCCGCCCCGACGAGGAACCATTGTGGGTTCAGGCGGCGGCGGGAGACGCCATCGCCATCGCTTCAGATTGTTTGTTATTCGGCAGCGGCGGCTGCAGCGTCGGGGTTGAACTTCGCCTGGATGATGCGGGCGATCTGGGCACCGGGCTCGAGGATCGTTCCCAACAGCGAGGACAGCATGGCCTCGCGCGAGGGGATCTCGGCGATGCTCTTGAGCCGCTCGGTGTCGAGGACGGTGTCACCCAGGATGCCGACCTTCATTTCAGGCTTCTTGAATTCCTTCTCGAAGTTCTTGATCGCCTTGGCGGCGGCGAACACCTCGCACTCGCCCATGACGAATGCGGTTTGTCCGACCAGCGACTCGCCGATGTCCGGCAGGCCGGCTTCGGTGAGCACCTTGCGCATGTAGCTGTTCTTCGCGACCGTGCAGCGGGCGCCACCGTCGCTGAGACGGTTGCGCAACTCGGTGAACTGGGCGACCGTCAGACCGGTGTAGTCGATGACGATCAGGTACGGGGAGGCGTTGACGCGATCCAGCAGGCCGTTGATGATGATTTCTTTGTCAGGATTCATGGTGTCTGTGGCGTTGCTGGTTAGGCGGAGGTTTTGGCGGAGTAGACGGCAGCTTCAAGCGGGATGCCGGGCAGCATCGATGCCGCCAGGGTGACGGCCTGGATGTAGTTGCCCTTGGCCGATGCCGGCTTGGCGCGCAGCACGCTGTCGACGAATGCCGAGGCGTTCTCCTCGAGTTGTTGCGGGCTGAAGTCAGCCTTGCCGATGGTGGCGGCGATGTTGCCGTTCTTGTCGAGCTTGTAGTCGACGCGGCCGGCCTTGACTTCGTTGACGGCCTTGGCGGTGTCATCGGTCACGGTGCCGGTCTTCGGGTTGGGCATCAAGCCACGGGGACCGAGCACACGGGCGATCTTGCGGACTTCGGTCATGGCGTCCGGAGTGGCGATCGCGGCGTCGAAATCGGTGAATCCTTCACGGACCATCTTGATCAGGTCTTCGTAACCGACGTGCTCGGCACCGGCAGCCTTGGCGGCTTCGGCGGCGGCACCTTGGGCGAAGACGACAACGCGGACGTTCTTACCCGTGCCGTGCGGCAGGGAGACGGAGCCACGGACCATCTGGTCGCTCTTGCGGGGATCCACACCGAGACGGAACGAAAGGGTGACGGTGGGGTTGAACTTCGGCGCCGGGAATTGCTTCACGGTGCTGATTGCGTCGGACAGCGAGTAGCTCTTCCCCTGTTCGAGAAGAGAGACTGCCTTCTTGTAGCGTTTGCTGCGTGTTTTGGCCATTTTGGTTTGGGGTTAGCAGTTCGATCGGATCCAGCGGGATGCGGGACCCTCCTGCGGGTGCCCCGACGAATCGGGGCGGGGAGATTCACATGCCTTCGATTTCGAGACCCATCTGGCGGGCGGTGCCGGCGAGGATGCGGGCAGCGGCCTCGGGGTCCTTGGTGTTGAGGTCGGGCATCTTGATCTTCACGACGTCCATCAACTGGGCCTTGGTGATCTTGCCGACCTTGTTCTTGTTCGGGGTGCTCGATCCGGAAGCCAGACCAGCGGCCTTCTTCAGAAGATTGCCGGCGGGCGGACGCTTGGTGATGAAAGTGAAGGACTTGTCCTTGTAAACGGAAATGACCACCGGGAGCACGTCGCCGGCCTGACTCTGAGTGGCGGCGTTGAACTCCTTGCAGAAGCCCATGATGTTGACCCCTGCCTGACCCAGGGCGGGTCCGACCGGCGGGGATGGGTTGGCTCCTCCAGCGGGGATCTGGAGCTTGATGACTTTGACGACTTCCTTGGCCATGATGAATGCTTGTTTACGTTCGGGAGAGGGGTGATTGGATATTCGGAGGGTTCAGTCCAGAAAAATTAGGCGCGCTCGACCTGCCAGTATTCGAGCTCCACCGGGGTGCTGCGGCCGAAAATGGTGACGGAAACCCGCAGTTTGCCGCGTTCGGGGTCGATTTCCTCGACGATGCCGTTCTGGCTCTGGAACGGGCCGTCGGCCACCTTGACGGTGTCGCCGACCTCGAAACTGATCGCCGGGCGGACGCTTTCCTCGCGCTCCTTGATCTGGGAGAGCATGGCATCCACCTCGCGCTGGCGCATCGGAGCCGGACGGTCCTTGGTGCCGGCGAAGCCGATCACGCCTTCCATCTCCTTGATGAAGAACCAGGTCTTCTCGACCAGCTGGTTGTCCTCGGTGGTCAGATACATGTTGGCGATGATGTAACCGGGGAAGAACTTCTTCTTCGTCTCGGTCTTCTTGCCGCGCCGGATTTCCGAGACCATCTCGGTCGGCACCAGCACTTCGCGGATGTATTCGGTCATGCCCTCAGCCTCGGCATTGCGGAGGATGCGGTCGCGCACTTTGGTCTCTTGTCCAGACAGCACGTGGATCACGTACCACTGATCGCGGAAAGACTTGGTTTCAGACATGAGAGGAATCAGGCGAGTGGTGAAAAAACAGGAAAGCGAAAGGGATCAGCGGCCGAGATTGGTGAAGAAACCAACAATCAGCACGTGAAGGAAGTCCCAGAACTGCACGAAACCGGCGAGCAGGATCACCGCGATGAGAACCACGATGGTCGAGTCGACCAGCTCCTTGTACTTCTTCAATCCCTTGATCTTGGGGTCGGATTCCCATGGCCAGCTGGCTTTGCGCAGCTCGCCTTTGACCTCACCCAGAAAGCCGGAGATTTTCGAAAACATGATGTGTGGAGATTGAGACTGGAAGATTGCGGGGCCTGGCACGGAAGGTGGGACTCGAACCCACAACCAACGGTTTTGGAGACCGCTACTCTACCAATTGAGCTACTTCCGTGTTGAGGCGACTGAGGGGCACCCCGTTTTGGCAGGGTGCCCCGGAAGTCATGGCATCCGGCCGCGGCTGAAACCGCGGCGGATGCCGGCAGAGGGTTGGATTAATCGAGGATTTCGGACACGCGGCCGGCACCCACGGTACGACCACCCTCGCGGATGGCGAAACGCATGGTGGGCTCCATCGCCACGGGCGTGATCAGCTCGACTTCAAGGGTGACGTTGTCACCGGGCATCACCATCTCAACGCCGTCGGGCAGCTTGATGGCGCCGGTCACGTCGGTCGTGCGGAAGTAGAACTGGGGACGATAGCCGTTGAAGAACGGCGTATGACGACCACCCTCGTCCTTCGAGAGGACATAGATCTCGGCCTTGGCCTTGTG
>JACCDY010064353.1_pt1 | contig 32549 bp, 26 predicted proteins | sample 7446391 | NCBI WGS metagenome assembly JACCDY01 (sample SAMN15323451, study PRJNA562643) | freshwater metagenome | isolation source: river surface water | place: USA:Blue River Watershed | collected 2017-08-18 | reverse complement strand
TTAACAGCTGATCATTGTTACAGCAATCCGGCTACTTGGATTTTTAGATTCAATTGGCAATCTGCAGATTGTAATAATCCGGCTAGCGCTCCTACATTTCAATCACTTTCAGGTGCCGTGTTGCGTTCGAGAGCAACTGCATCCGATTTTTGTTTAGTGGAGATTACAGGAGGGTTACAGGGAAATACAGTACCAACAAGTTATAGTCCTTATTTTTCAGGTTGGGATAATTCAGGAAACACTCCGGCTTCCGGTACGGGAATTCACCACCCATCTGGAGATATTAAGAAAATTTCATTTGAAAATAATCCATTGATTTCTACAACATTTGGTTCATGCCCGGCTAACAGCCATTGGGGCGTTACCACTTGGGATTCCGGTGTGACAGAAGGAGGTTCTTCGGGTTCTCCTTTGTATGATCAAAATCATCGAATCATTGGTCAATTACATGGCGGTGCATCAGCATGTGGAGCAAGTTCATTGTCTGATGAATATGGTAAGGTAAGTGTGTCTTGGGAACCGGCTGGAAGCACAAGTGCAACCCAACTTAAATATTGGCTTGATCCAGCGAATTCTGGGGCACAATTTATTGATGGATATGATCCTACAAATGCTACACCAGTTGCGGTTGATCCAGGAATTACTAATCCAGCTGGAGTAGCTGGAACATTCTGTGGGGCTGATATTACACCTTCAGTAACAATTCAAAATAATGGAATAGATGCATTAACAACTGTAGATATTATTTACGGTTTTGATGGCAATCAAAACCAAACGTATAACTGGACTGGAAATTTGGCTCAATGGCAATCGGTTGTTGTGACTTTGCCTCTTGCATCTTTATCTTCCGGTGCACATACATTTAGTGCCACAGTTTCAAATCCTAATGCGGGACTTGTTGATGAAAACACAAACAATAATGCAGTAAGTTCTAGTTTCAATGTGGTGATTGGTGGGCAATCTGTTCAATTGAATTTATCATTAGATTGTTATGGTACAGAAACCACATGGGAATTACAAAACTCAACAGGAACTGCTGTTTATTCGGGTTCTGGTTATTCTGACAATCAACCAGGATTGGTCAATATGGATCCATGGTGTTTAAATTATGGCTGCTATACTTATGTTATAATGGATAGTTATGGAGATGGGTTATTTGGCGGGGTTTTTTGCGGACAAGATGGAAGTGTTGCCATATTATTCAATTCAGACACCTTGGCAAGTTTACCAGAAGCTAGTGCCGATTTTGGTAATCAAACATCTCTGCAGTTTTGTGTAAATGAAGCGGGAGTTGATTTTCATGGATGGTCTGATTTTACTGTTTACCCGAATCCGTTTACGTCTCAAATCGTAATTACTACGCAAGGAGCTCAGGAAGTTGCATTGTTAGATATTACTGGAAAAGTAATTTTGAATAGAAAGGTTGACACATCTTCAACCGTATTGAATTTCAATGAAACGTTAACTAGCGGCACCTACTTTGTTTCGGTTACCTTAAATGATGGTGAAGTAAGAACTAAAAAGATAGTGAAACAATAACTAAATACCCCAGGTAAATTTATAACCAATACCTTTAACGGTATGGATGTATTTATCGCCTAATTTTTCGCGAAGTTTTCGGATATGAACATCAATGGTTCGATCACCGACAATGATATCTGTTCCCCACACTTTTTCTAAAATGGATTCCCTTTTGAACACATAATCCGGTTTACTTGCAAGTAGTGCCAGCAGTTCGAATTCTTTTCTGGGTAATCGGATTTCTTGTCCTTCTTTTTCAATGATGTATTTTTCCCGATTTATGGTAAAATCCGTTAATTCAACCTTTTTTTGCTTTGGACTTTCTATCCTTCTTAAAAGCGCATGCACTCGGCTGATAAGTACTTTTGGTTTAATTGGTTTTGTGACGTAATCATCTCCCCCCACATCCAACCCGGCAATTTGACTATAATCTTCACTCCGAGCCGTTAAAAAACAAATGATAATGGAATTATTAGCTGGATTTGCTTTGATCGCCTCACACACTTCGATACCATCCATGCCAGGCATCATGACATCTAGTAAAATTAAATCGGGTTTTTGCTTGTAGATCAATTCTAGCGCTTCATCGCCTCGCGACGCCGTCATAACTGTAAACCCCTCTTTAATTAGGTTGTAGGCTAATATTTGTCTAATATCATCCTCGTCATCAACAATTAATACCGTTGCCATTTTTTTTAATCAAATGTAGTCAAGTTCATTTAATTTGGTAACATCAACGGGTTGTGTTTAATATATAATTAATGTAAATTTAATATTGAGATTCTATTTGTCTGAGTTCTATGCTTCCAATTCTTAGTTGATTCACAAAATAAATAGTATGTGAGAATTTGTGTTAACTTACTAGCTAATAGCTCTTTTTATAGTGTTATAATTACAAACCTTGAATATCAAAGGGATAAAATCGAATATAAATTATTTTATTCTCAATAAAATGCACATGATTATAAAAAAAGCTTATTTTTGTGCAGTAGTAGTAGGTTAGGTTGATTATCAAGAGCTCTTATCGTAAAGATGAGGGCTCTTGGTGCTTTAAGTATTTACGATTAACTTCGTAGAATAATTACATTTCGATGAAACCATCCATTTTATTAGTAGAAGATGATATTAACCTGGGGTTTATTCTTTGCGATGAATTAAAGCTGCAAGGATATGAAGTGAAACTTTGTATGGATGGGGTAGAAGCTTTGCAAGAGTTTCATAAGCGAGTTTACCATTTATGTATTTTTGATGTAATGATGCCTCGTAAAGATGGATTTACCTTGGCCAAGGAAATTCGAGCCACGCATACCGATGTTCCTATTTTGTTTCTTACGGCCAAATCAATGACCGAAGATCGTGTGGAAGGATTTCGTGTGGGGGGTGATGATTATTTAACGAAGCCTTTCAGTTCGGAAGAATTGCAATTAAGAATAAAAGCATTGTTGCGCAGAATCAATATTAAAATTGAGGTCGAAGAGGAAAAAGTGATATCAATTGGGACGTATCAATTTGACACGGAAAATTATACGTTAGTACATCCTAATTTCTCTAAGACATTGACTAAAAAAGAGGCGCAAATTTTAAAAATGTTGGTTAAGTATAAAAACCAAGTAACACCGCGTGATATTATTTTGAATGCCGTATGGGGTCAAGACGACTATTTTGTAGGTCGAAGTATGGATGTGTTTATTACTAAAATCAGAAAATACTTGAAAGAGGATAAAACGATACAAATTACTAATGTTCATGGAATTGGATTTAAATTAGAAATAGCAAATGGATAAAGTCGTTTATATTTTACATCTTGAAACGGCTACCAAATCTTGTTCCGTTGCACTTTCTAAAAATGGAATATGTATCCAAAAAATTGAAGAACATGGAGATGGATTTGTTCACGGTGAGAAATTGGCTTTGTTTATAAAAGAGCTATTAGCCAATTGCTTCATTAATCCAATTGATTTATCGGCTATTTCTATTTCATCCGGTCCAGGATCATACACCGGATTGCGAATTGGTGTTTCAATTGCTAAAGGAATGTGTTTTGCTTTGAATATCCCTCTGCTTTCAGTGAATACGCTTCAATCCTATGAACGATGTGTGAGAGGACAATTTCCTCATGTAAAAAATGTATGCGTAATGATAGATGCTCGGAGAATGGAGGTTTTTTCTTCCATTTTTAATTCTGAAGGCATATCCATAAAATCCACTTCTGCCGATATTTTAGATGAAAAAAGTTACGTTCAATTTGAACCTTTTGTTTGTGTAGGAGATGGTGCTCCGAAAATGAAAGAAAGTTGGATGAATCGCGACATAGAATTTTTAGAGAATTGTAATTTATCCGCTGAAGGACAGTGTGCATTGGCTTTTGAGAAATTCAATAAGCAAGAATTTGAAGATGTTGCCTACTTTGAACCGAATTATGTGAAAGAATTTTATACTGGCAATTAATCTAGATAATCATTCCGTTCTAATCTTTCTTGAACGCTTAGGATGTTTTGTTCCTTCAATTTTTGACGCGTTTGAATGGCTGTTTTCGTAAAGAACTTATGTTGATTGAGGAAATTAATTTGAATTTCATCCCATTTTTTATCACTGGTAATAATTGCTCGTTCTTTTAGTTCTCTCCTTAATTTATCTGCAATTTCCTCAAAGTCTTCTCTTCCGAGGTAATCAAGGTCAGCATCGCACATTATTTCTTGTAAAATATTGGTGGGTTTATGAGGGATTTGAGTCACATAAATTAATTCTTTGATGGTTTGAATGTGATCTTCTGTATAGCCATATTGTGGTAGTATTTCTTCTGCCATTCTGGCTCCAATAGGTTCGTTGTGGTGGTAGCTTTCCAAGAAACCAGCATCGTGAAAAATGGCTGCTGTTTTAAGTAAAAATAATCCCTCATCAGTAACTCCTTCCAACAATGCAAGTCGTTCAACCGCCTTCACCACATCTTTCGTATGATTTATGCCATGGTAATATAAATTCGAATCGAGTCCCGATTCTAGCATTTGTAACACATGGTGTTCCGTTTTGTAATATTTGATCGAACTGAAATGATGAAGATTCACAATTTGGTTGAATCGCTCATTAGGGAAAAGTCCCTCATTGTTGACAGATAATTCAGGTTTGATGCGGTGAACCACGTACATGTCCATTAGGCCACGCCCTTTGGTTTGTACCTTGCCTTTAAATTCGCATTCAAAATAGGGTTCTATGTATGAAAAGGTAGATCCGGCAACCATTACTTTTCCAGCCTCACCCAACATTTCCATTCGTTGCGCCTCATTCACGGTAGAGCCCCAAATGTCGTAAGCTAAACGTTGTGTACCGATAACTCCCGCTGTTACCGGGCCAGTATTTATTCCTAATCTGATCTCCCAATAATCTTCGTAATTGGCCAAGGCATCGTATTTAATCTTTGCCATGTAATCCTGAATCTGTAATGCTGCTAGGCAGGTATCAATCGGGTTGGTTGAATTGGTTTCTGGTACTCCACCGGCACACATATAAGCATCACCAATGGTTTTTATTTTTTCTAAGCGATTGGCCACAATGATTTCATCAAATTTCCGAAACATGATATCCAACTTACTTACCAACCGAGATGGGCTCATGTTTTCAGAGATTTTAGTGAATCCAACCACATCGGTAAACATTACGGTTACTGTACTAAAAGCTTTAGCTGTTACTTTTCCCAATGATTTAAGTTCTTTTACCGAAGATTCAGGTAAGATATTTAATAAAATACTTTCTGTTTTGTCTTTTTCAATTTGCAGTAATTTCTGCTGTTCCTCTACTTTTTCTTTCTTCAATTGAATTTGTTCACTTTGTAATTCAATCTGCTTTTTTTGTTCCCGAATTTCTCTTGTACGTTCCGCAATTTTTATTTCAAGTCGCACTTGTTCTCTTCTTCCTTGGTCAATTCTTCTTCGTATAAAAACAAATGAAATGAAACTTAGGATGATAGCCATAATAGTCCAAAACCACCAAGTTGACCAAAAAGGAGCCTGAACAATTATTTCAAGTGTTGCAGGGTGAGCAGACCAAACACCCAAACCAGATCTAGCATACACTTTTAATGTATATGTTCCAGGTGATAAAGCGTTAAAGTTAATTTCATTCGTTCCTTGTATGAATATTTCTCCTTCGTCCGAACCTTCCAAGATATATTTATAATTGATCAGATTGGGATTGCAGAGTTCCGATGATTGAAAACGAATGGTAAAACTTCTTTGTTTGTATGAAAGTGAAAGTTGTTTCGTATTGGCAAGTGTGCTTTTAAGTACTGAGTTTTTTTCGTCCGGCATCACCCACTTCCCGTCTACTTTCACTTTGGTGAATATCACTTTCAAATCTATCGAAGATTGGATGAGATTACGCGGTTGAAAAAAATTAAACCCATAAATTCCACCAAAATAAAGTACATTATCACTGGCTTTGAAATACGCACCGAGATTGAATTCATTACTCATTAATCCATCAGGCTCGCGGAAGTTTATCGTTTTGTTGGCAGTTGGGTCAAATTTGGTTAACCCTTTATTGGAGCTAAGCCACAGAAATCCATCCAAATCTTGCAATACTCCATAAATTACATTGTTCGGTAATCCATTTGAACGATTATAAACTCGTACATCACCATTTTTTACATTCACTTTTAGCAACCCTGAGCCGCTTGTCCCGCACCAAAACGTTTTATCGCCCGATTCACAAATGGAATTGATATAGTCAATTGCCTTAGCTTTCAGCTTTGCATTGTATTCAAAAGGTACAATTTGAAGTCCTGAAGTGGTGTTTTTTAAATAATTCAACCCACCGCTACTTGTGGTGAACCAATATTTACCGGATGAATCTTTAAAGCCAAAACGACAAATTCCTAACGAAATAGTAGATTGAGGTTGAGTAGGATCGTGCTCAAATGTACGTGCTGCATTGGTCTCTATATCAATTAGCACGACACCAGACCGTGTGGCTAAAAAATATTGATTGCCTTGATAAGGTATAATGGAGTAGGTTCTATCGTGTTTTAATGCAGTGGAAGGATCGAGGTATTTAATTGGTTTAAAAGAAAATGAATTGCTGGATTGAATTTCTAACAAATACAACCCATCTAAGCATCCAGCAAGAATTTTTTCATTGGAAATGGCATGCATTGAGAGAACAACCGATTTGTCTTTGTCTTGTGGATTAGTGATTGTGCGCGAGAAATGTTCCAACTCTCCGGTTGCCCTATTCATTCGGCTCACGCCCGCATCCGTTCCAATGAATACATGCGTTTTATCAGGGCTTTCACTGAAACTCCATACGTTTGCCGCGGGCAAGCCATTTTCTAATTTATCGGATGGACCAATTCCTAAAAAACCAATATTTTTTGGATCAAAACTGCTTAATCCGCGCTCGCTTCCAATCCAAATACTGCCCGTTAAATCCTTGAACAGTACGTTGATGCCATTGAATAGTAGTCCATTTTTCTGAAAAAGATTTTCGGTATAATGATAAATATTCCAGTCTTTATCTATGGTAAATAATCCATTGTTGGCGGTTGATATAAGGGTTTTATCATGTGATCTACATATATCAGTAACATGGAGTAATCCAAATTTATCGTCCATCAGTTGAAACGATGGCTCCAATTTTTTACGTTGAGTATGATACGAATAGATGCCTTGTGTTGTTGCCAATAAGATTACTTCGGCAGAGTAGCGTACTATTCGCTGAACCGATACGGGCTTGTCATTTTTTTGTGGGATTAGAATTTTCTTTTTTCTATTTTTTCCAGTTTCTACAATAAAAAACTCGTTATTATCCGTCACCACTGCTAATTCATCGGAATTAATACCTAGTACTAGGTGAATTTTTTGATTATTCAGTAAGCTAGAAAAGGAAGTAAAACGCAAGGTTTTCGTATCAAAATAAAGTAACCCGTTGCTGAGAGTTGCAATCCATAAATTATTTTTTTGGTCAATGGAAATCGACTCAATTTGGAGGGCTTGCTTTTTATTTACGGTAAAAGATTGAAATTTCTCCAAGTTCGGATCGAATACAGTCAATCCATTTACAGTTCCAAACCAGATCCTTCCATCTTTGGTTTTAGCCGAACATTTGAATGACTGACTTAAAATGTTCTTATTGTCATCAGGTGTAAATACCTCAAACGATTTTCCATCAAAACGGTTTAGACCATCTTGTGTTCCAATCCAAATTCCGTAATTATTATCTTGAATTATCGTGGTGACTGAGCTTTGAGATAACCCGTCATTGATGGTATAATTTCGAAACCGATATTCCCCTTGCGCAACGATAAAAAACGAGCACAATAAATAAAATAGGCCGGTTACGTGTTTGTTAATCACAAGTTTTAGGCGGTTTGCCCTGTGGGATTGGTTGGTTGAATGGCTGAATTTTCTAGATCTCGGTCAAACATATACATGCCTCCCTTGTCGCCACCAATCAATTTTAGTTTATCCAATACCGACCTTGCTAGTGCTTCTTCTTCTAATTGCTCCGAAACATACCACTGAACGAAATTATGGGTTGTATAATCTTTTTCTTGTAAACAAACGTCCACTAAATTATTGATGCTTTCGGTTACTTTTATTTCATGTTCCAATAAAAGCGTGAAAACCGTTTCTAAATTTTCAAAATTCACCGGAGGTTGACCAACGGTTGGTACCACAGCAGTTCCGCCGCGCTCGTTTACGAACTTAATGAGTTTCAACATATGAAATCGTTCTTCATCCGAATGTAAATACATGAATTTGGCGGTTCCATTTAGGCCATTGTTTTCTGCCCAAGAAGCCATTGCTAAATAGTATTGAGATGAAGAAGCTTCTTTTTCAATTTGATCGTTTAATGCTAATTCTACACGTTTGTTCATGATTTCTTTATTGGTTAAACAAATTTACGACTCTTTCAGTAATCCCGGTTATCTTTTTTATAATATTCCAGACTCTTACACATGAATATAACGCATAACTTGAAACGAAAGATGTGTGAAAACTATTTTTGGATTGGCATTGCGTTCGAGGTGATAGTGAATATCATTCATGGTTTGCATAAACGATTGAATATTCTTTCCATGAATAAATTTCGCGAAATTTTTCAAAAATTCTGCCTCATCCGTTGAAAGTTGGTTGATGCTTCCGGAAGTATAATTCAGTAAAATACTTTGCCGAATAAGGTGCAGTGCATAGCCAACAAAAAGTTTTTGTTTTTCCTTTGTTTGTTGTGCTGTTTCTTCCGCCCAATCCATCATGGCCGTTACATCTTTTTTAAAACTAGCCCGCATCAACGTTTTAAATAATTCAAGAAAGTCGGTGTTTTCTTGTTGTTCAATTTGATGTGTCGCCTTTATATAGTTTCCTTCCGAAAACGATGCAATGCTCTCAGCTGTGTTTTGATCTATGTATAAGGTGTTAACCAAGTAATTGGACAAAACGTTTTCTTGAATGCGCGGAACGTTTACCAATTGTGTGCGTGATAATATCGTTGCCAACATGTGTTCGGTTGACTCACAGAGTAAAAGAAACAAGGAATTATCAGGCGGTTCCTCTAGGATTTTTAATAGTTTATTGGCACAAATGGCATTCATTTCTTCCGCCATCCAGATCACGTAAACTTTATAACCTCCTTCGTAAGACTTGAGTGCGGTTTTTCGAATAATTTCTTGGCTTTCCTCCGTGCTTATGATTGGTTTGCGTTCTCTATCATCCATCCGTTGTGTCCATTCATACAAGTCGAAATAGGGATTTTCTTTGATTTGTTCTCTCCAATCTGGCAAAAGTTTGGATGAAACCTTTGAAATGGATTGCACCACGGGGAAGAAAAAATGCAAGTCTGGGTGTTGTAAATCATTTACTTTTTTACAACTTCCGCATTGTCCGCAGCTATCATGCGCTTGTCGATTTTCACAAAACACGTATTGAATAAATGCAAGAGCTAAAGGAAGGGTTCCGTAGCCCATTTGTCCGGCAAACAATTGGGTTTGGGCAATTTTATCCGCATTAGCCACTTGTATCAAGTGTTGCTTCAATTCTTCCTGCCCGATTACATTTTTGAATAACATCGTTTAAAATTAATTCAAATTTTAAAACCAACGAGAGAAAATCGTAATTTCGGGCAAACAAAAATCACATGAATTTTATTGAACCAACGCTCGAAACCATTTTACTTCACATCGAAAATCTTACACCTGAAACAGAAGCACGTTGGGGTAGCATGTCAGCCCAACGGATGGTGGAACATCTTTCCGATTCGTTAAAAATGGCAGTAGGACAAATTGTTTTTCCTCTTGAAGTACCCGAAGATCGTATTCCACGCATGAAAGAATTTTTACTTTCGGACAAACCAATGGCCAAAAATAGTGAAGTACCTTTTGCGAAAAAAGAACAGGAGTTGCGCTGTGCCGATTTAGAATTAGCCATTGACGAATTAGCAGAAAGCTGGGTCGAATTTGAAGAGTATTTCTCAGAAGACGAGCAACGGAGCACCTTACATCCATATTACGGAAATTTGAATTTTGACGAGTGGAACCGCCTGCATGCCAAGCATTTCACACACCATTTGCAGCAATTTGGATTGGTTGGGGAATGAGGTGAGTCTCTATATTCAGTTAATTTAGATTCTATCAATTTCAATTTTATTTCTATTCTGATTTAATAATTTCAATTTCCTTCGTACCTTTGTACCGTCTCTAAGGGGTGCCCGTCAAACGGCTGAGATTATACCCATTGAACCTGATTAGGATAATGCCTACGAAGGGAAGATGACTGTGCTAATGTATTGTTTAATCACCAAGAATTAGCCCCTTGTTCTTGTTTAATTTTGTATAAAATGAAAACAAGATCTATTTTTTTAACCGCTTTTTTATGCGCTCTTTCGTTCCACTTTTTTAGTCAATCCAACATTTTTGGCACCGTCACCGATGAGTCGGGACTTCCTCTTTCTGGTGTGAAGGTGAGTATTGATCGACCAAATTATGGCTTATCAGAATACTACACATTTACAGATAGAAAAGGAAAATATAATTGGTATTTTTATGAATTGAAGGTCTCCGAATTCATTCAGGTAACTTTCGAAAAGATTGGTTTTGAACCTTATTCAATGCGCTTATCTAAAACAGATGCAGCAATCCAACAAGATGTAAAACTCAAACGCGACACCAAACTACTAGAAGAATTTCAGGTTATGGGAACACGTACCGATGAATTGTCAACCAGCACCTTAAAAATCAAGAAAAGCAATTTATTAGAGAAAAATAACTTTGGAAAAGATTTGCCCTTTCTCCTAGAATCAACCCCATCCGTGGTAACAACATCTGATGCCGGTACCGGAGTGGGTTACACGGGAATTCGCATTCGGGGAGTGGATGCTTCTCGTATCAATGTTACCATTAACGGAATTCCGGTCAATGACCCTGAATCGCACGATGTCTATTGGGTAAATATGCCTGACTTGACTTCTTCTATTAGCAACATGGAAATTCAACGCGGAATCGGAACGTCTACCAATGGTGCTGCCGCTTTTGGAGCAAATTTGAATATCAAAACAGATGATATTTCTGCAAATTCATACGGGGTCTTGGATAATTCGTATGGATCATTTAATACGTTTAAAAACACTATTAAAGCTGGAACAGGACTAATAAATGGTAAGTTCTCAATGGATGTACGGTTGTCGCAAATCTTGTCTGATGGTTACATCGATCGAGCATCATCCAATTTGAAATCTTATTTTCTCTCTGGAGCCTATGTTGGGAAAAAATCGGTGGTGAAAGCAGTTGCTTTTTCCGGAAAAGAAATTACGTATCAATCGTGGTATGGAACACCTGAGAGTAGAATCAACGGAAATGTAGACGAAATGAATGCTTATGCTGATCGCAATTATTTATCGGAGGAAGAACGACAAAATTTATTAAATTCAGGAAGAACCTACAATTATTACACGTACAAAAATCAGGAGGATAATTACAAGCAAGACAATTATCAATTGCATGTTACGCATCGATTTAATCCAAAATTAGTACTAAATGTAGCAGGCCATTACACCCACGGACAGGGATATTACGAAGAGTACAGAAAAGGAGATGATCTAAGCGCATATGGAATGGATACCGTTTTTACGGGCAATGATACCATTACACAAACGGATTTAATTCGTCGTCGTTGGTTGAATAATGATTTTGTGGGTAGCGTATACTCGTTAACGTTTTCAGATAAAAATCTACAAGTCATTTTCGGGGGTTCAGCCAATACTTATTTGGGTAGACATTATGGTGAGGTGATTTGGGCAAGATATGCATCCAACAGTGAATTAGGCGATCGTTACTACAATGAATCCGGTCAAAAATCAGAATTTAGTAATTACTTAAAAGGATCCTATAAATGGAAAAAATTTAACTTTTTAGGAGATCTGCAATACAGGCATATTGACTATTCTTTCTTGGGAATTGACCAGGTGAGTGGCGAGTTAAAAGACGTTCAACAAACCGTGAAATTTGACTTCTTCAATCCCAAAGGTCAGATTTCATATGCCCTAACCCAAGGTCAATACAATCAAAACCTTCACCTTTCTTATGGTGTTGGACACAGAGAGCCTGTTCGAAAAGATTTTAGAGAAAGTACTCCTAGCAGTCGTCCTAAAGCAGAAGTGATGCGCGATTTGGAAGTAGGTTACTTAATTTCCACCAAAAAATGGAACTTCGTTTCCAATATCTATTTCATGGATTACACCAATCAGTTGATTTTGACTGGTCAAATAAATGATGTGGGAAGTTATACGCGAACAAATGTTAAGGACAGTTACCGAGCAGGAATTGAATTGACGGGAAAATATTACATCTTGAATTCTTTTAATGTAGATGCCGGAATTACCTTCAGTCATAATAAAATCAAGCAATTCGATGAATATATAGATGAATATTTGGATGTTGATCCTTATTATACGCAGCAAGTAATTGTGCATAAAAACACGGATTTGGCCTTTTCACCCAATGTGAATGCTTTTGCGGGTTTGAATTATTCTTACAAAGGGCTCAATCTAGGTTGGACAACCAAGTATGTTGGGCGACAATTTTTGGATAACACATCAGATGTGAAACGAAGCATCAATCCGTTCACTTTTTCAAATTTGTTGGCTTCTTATACATTAAACGTAAAAGCACTAAAGGAAATAACTGTTGGACTTCAAATTAACAATATATTCAATACGATGTATGAAAACAATGGATATACTTTCTCATACATTTACGCCGGGCAAATGACGACTGAGAACTTTTATTATCCACAGGCAGGAAGGAACTTCATGCTCAGACTGCTTCTCAAATTGTAGGTCAATTTCTATTCAATTAATTTTTTCTACTTTAGCATAACGTTAATTGAATATTATCTATGCATTACTTACCAACCTTGGTATTTGTTTTGGGATTATTTTCCATTTCAAAAGCCCAATATTGTACCCAAGTGGGGCCATCTGCTACGATTGATTCCAATGTTGAATCGGTTGATATTACGGGCGAATCCAGTAGCATATCCTACACCGGTTGTCCAGGAGTGATTGGTTTGCAGGACCTTACGAGCCAGATTGTGTATTTGAATGCTGGAGGAAATTATCAACTGGATGTTCAGTTTGGTACTTGTGGTGGGAATTATGCTGGTGCTGGACAAGTATGGATTGATTTTGATCAGAGTGGTAATTTTGATGCATCCGAATCAGTAGGAACGTGGAGCGGTACACCGCCCGTGAGTCTATCTATTTTCAATTTTTCTGTACCTGCTGGCGCTCAAAATGGATTGACTCGCATGCGCGTGATGCAACGTGAACAAGGAACATTGCCTTTAGATCCATGTGGCACTTATACTTGGGGTTCAGTAACAGATTTTGGGGTTTATGTTCAAAATGGGATTGATTGTTCCGGGTTTTCAGGAGATAATCAAGCAGAGGCAATTATTATTTCCTCTTTACCTTATGATACAACGGCCAATACATCTATTTGTTATTCCAATCAAAATGCAGTTTATCCATCCCCAGATATGTTCTATAAAATTGACCCAAATCCAAGTATGGAAAGCTTGCACATTTCTTTGTGCGGTAGTTCTTTTGATACATTTTTAAGTGTTATAGATGCATTCGGGAATGTGATCGTATTTAATGACGATTCAAATACATGTGATGGCAGTTCTGAATTGAACTTGTTAACCGCCGGACTCGGAACCTTATACATCATTGTAGAAGGCTGGGGATCAGCTTTGGGTGAATATGACTTGCATGTAGAAGCTAATTATCTTGGATTATCCGAGCAAAGTGACGGGGTATTAATTTATCCAAATCCATCCAATGGGCTGGTTCGTATTTCTAATTTTTCTGGTAAAGTATTGATTAAAAACACGTTAGGACAAGTTCTAAAGGAATCTTTTTGCAGTAAAGAAATGGAATTAAATTTGAACGACTTAACTTCAGGAACTTATTTTCTTTGTGATGAATTAGGTAAGGTATTGGATAAAATAATCATTTCCAAAAACGATTAAACATGATCAAAAAAATTGGATTAATAGTATTGCTCCTTTGTCTTGGATTTTCTTCTATTGCAGGTGATTGGATCCAAAAATCAACCTTTGGCGGTGTGGGTAGGCACAGAGCAGTGGGGTGTGGTACCGATTTCAGAGGATATATGGGATTGGGACACGTGAATGGGTCTGGCATTGATATCTCCTATAAAGATTGGTGGGAATATGACCCAGCCTCGGATAGTTGGACCCAAAAGGCGAACTATCCGGTAAATAATCATGGAGCCGTATCTTTTGTAGTTAATAACATGCCATGTGTCGGTGGCGGTTCAGCTCTGGCCGGTGAATTTTATAAATACAATCCTCAATTGAATAGTTGGAGCCCAATTGCACCATGTCCTTTTTTCAATCCAGGTGATACACAAGGATTTTCAGTCAATAATAAGGGATATGTGTATCTAAGCAATCAATTAGCTGAGTATGATCCTGCGTCAAATCAGTGGTCATTAATGCCAACATCGCCTATTAATTTCGGTACTTGGAGTTGCTCATTTTCTGTTGGATCAAGTGGATTTATAAAATCCGGAAATAAATTATACGAATTCAAACCTTCCCAACAAACATGGCTGCAACGTGCTGATTTTCCTGGTCTCTCAACAGGTGGAAGCAGTGCTTTTTCTATCAATGATATGGGGTATGTTACCTGTGGTTATGTAGGCGGATTGTCTGTTGTGACCGATCAAGTTTGGGCTTATAACCCTGGAGTTAATCAATGGATTGCGGTGGAAGAATTTAAAGGAACAAGTCGTCGTTTTCCCGTAGCATTTGCAATTGATAACAAAGGATATTTCGGCACCGGAACAAATGGGGCAAATTTCAATGACTTTTGGCAGTACAACCCATCCATCAATTCATTGGAGGAATCTCCTCTTGAACTCATTAGTTTTTATCCAAATCCAGCAACGGAAGATATAACTTTTCAAAAATTGACGGGATCTTCCGTGAATAGAGTTTTTATAACTAATAATCTGGGTCAACATATCCGTCAAATAGCTCTATCAAAAGAGTTAGAGCAGGTTTCTGTATTTGATTTTCCAGCAGGAATTTACCAAGTATTGTTTTATCAAGACGATAAATATGTTGGATCCAAAAAAATGAGCATTCAACGATGAAAACACTATTATTTGTCCTCTTTTTGGTTTTTCTTTCAAATTCGTTGGTGGCTCAATCTACATTCGGCTGGACCAAAAAGAACAATTTTTTAGCCGGAAAAAGAGAACGAGCAGTTGCTTTTTCTATCGGAGAATATGGGTATGTGGCTACAGGAGTAGATACCGCTGAGGTAGTTCATAAAGATTTATGGCAATATAATCCATCCGATGATTCTTGGACCCAATTAGCTGATTTGCCCGGTTCCGCTCGCAGAGATGCGGTTAGTTTTTCCATTAATGGGTTTGGTTATGTTGGGTTGGGGGTGGACAATGAGGTTTCCGTAATGGGGAATAAAAAAAGTGATTTTTGGAAATATGACCCAACTCTAAACCAATGGGACTCCATCGCGCCATACCCGGGCAGTGGAGGAAATGGAGTTTATTCAGCCACCGCGTTTTCAGCAGATAACAAAGGATTTGTGTGTGGTGGAAAAATAGGGCCGGGTATTTATTCCAAACAGCTTTGGGAATATAAACCGAATAATAATCAATGGATTCAGCGCGCGGATTTTCCGGGAGGCGTTCGTTACCAGCTCTGTTCTTTTTCAATTAACGACTTGGGATATGTGGGTATGGGATTGAATCAAGATGTATACAAAAAGGATTTTTATAAATATAATCCAGGATCCAATGAATGGACGGAAATTGGACCATTTCCGGCCATGGAGCGAGGGGGTGCTTCTACCTTTGTGTTGAATGAAAAAGGATATGTCTGCCTTGGTACAAACGGAGGATTGCAGGGGGATTTGTTGGAATACAATCCGGTTTTAGATACTTGGTTTCTAAGGCAAAGTTATGGAGGCAGTGAACGAAAAAATGCAGTTAGTTTTGTTATAAACAACAAGGCTTATGTAGGATTAGGCAAAGGAGATTCAGGAAAAAAATCCAGTATGTATGAATACAGCGACTTATCCTTATCAGCAATAAATCAATTAACACAAGCTGATTTTCAAATGTATCCGAATCCGAGTAAAGGTGAAATTTTTATAGAAATCGATGGGTTTGTTGATTCTCAGCTAACGGTACTGGATATGAAAGGTGTAGTTGTTCTGGTACAACCTGTTAGTAATCAACAACGGGTGAATCTAGGAAGTTTACCCAAAGGAATTTATTTTGTGCGTCTTGGTGATTCAAGTCAAGTTCAAAAACTACTATTAGAATAGAAAAATGAAACATATAATATTTGTATTTATCTTGTTTCTAGGTTCAAAATCAATTATTGGACAAGATTATTGGGAGCAAAAAGATTCAGTGAATGGACCACCAAAGGCTTCTGCCTCAGCATTTTCGTTGGGATCAATAGGAATGGTAGTAGGCGGGTTAGATGAGGTGGAATTTAAAAGAAAAAGCTATGTATATAGTCCTTTTCAAAATGATTGGGATGAAACAACTTCGTTAGGGGGTGATTTTGGTGATGGCTTACAACGTGCCTCTGCATGTGGTTTTTCCGTTGAAAATAATGGCGTTATCAAAGGATATGTTGCCTTAGGACAAGCACAAACGGTACCCTACTTAAATGATTTATGGGAGTTTGATCCAGTTACGGAGTCATGGTCTCAAAAGGCAGATTTTATTGGCCAACCCCGCCGACAAGCCGTTTCATTTGTAGTGAGTGGTAAAGCATATGTGGGCACGGGAGAGGGCATAGCAGGCCTATTAAATGATTTTTATGTTTACGACAATCAAACCAATACTTGGGATCAAATTGCTGATTTTGCTGGCACAGCAAGAAGGCAAGCCATTGCATTTTCGTTAGCAGGTAATGGGTTTGTTGGTACAGGAGATGATGGCACAAAAAGAAATGATTTTTGGATGTATGATCCTCAAACAGATCAATGGATTTTAAAAGCACAATTTCCAGGTATAGCTCGTTCTGGTGCTTGTGCTTGGTCAAATTATCCTACCGCTTTTGTTGGAACCGGAGAAGGAGCAGATTATTCCTATTTAAAAGATCTTTTTGAATATAATTTTTATACGAATAGCTGGTCCCAACGAGCCAATCTGCCCGGTGCTGCTCGAAAAAATGCAATTGCCTTTTGTTTGAATGGAGTTGGATACGTGGGAACAGGCTACAATGATCAATTCTTGGATGATTTTTATGCCTATTACCAATTGGCTGGCGTGAATGAAATCCAAGGAAATGAAGTAAGTATTTACCCAAATCCGACCCAAGATTTTGTTTGTGTGCATTCGCCAAATGAAGTAATTCAATCCATTTTAATTATAAATTCGTTGGGCGATGTAATCCAAGAAATTAAAGGGAATCAAGTAGAAAAACAAGTGTTGAATATGCAGCAATTTCCAAGTGGAACCTACTACATTTCGGTTGAATTTCAATCTTCTAAAAGTTTCCACACTACTTTTTCAAAATTATGATTCGGTTATTTCCTTTATTTATCTTGTTTTTGTTGTCATGTACAGAACAAAAAACGGAGAATCAAACTCCGGCCACTCCCAATGAAACAGAGCCCCCAGCGAGTAGCAACATTGAATCCAATAGTTCCACAGTTGATTCTACCACTGCATTGAATAAAAAAACAAACTATTCTGTAAAATCGATTCAAACTGAAAATGGTTGGGGATATCAAATTTTTAAGGGAACTAAACTTCTGATTAATCAAAAGAATATTCCTGCCGTCCAAGGAAATCAATCCTTTGCGTCAGAATCCGAAGCAATAAAAGTGGGTGAATTGGTAGTGACTAAGTTACTTCAAAATCAATTTCCACCAACGGTGAGTAGAGATGAATTACAATCTTTGGGCATTATAATCAAGTAACAAAGGGGGTTGCTGATAAGCAATCAGGGAAAAATAAATAAAATTCATATTTTCTTTTCAACGCATTCTAATCTAATCCATTATTTTTGCAGTATGAAAAGATGGAAAATAGCAGAAATTTTAGGGAAAGAAGGTCAACAATTAGTTAATACTTCCATTACCGTAAAAGGGTGGGTACGTGCCTTTAGAAGCAATCGATTTATTCAATTAAATGATGGTTCATGCATGGCAACATTGCAAGCTGTTGTTGATTTTGAAAAATTCGATGAAACACTTTTAAAACGTATTACCACTGCATCTGCCCTTTCTATTACTGGAACGTTAATAGAATCAATTGGATCGGGTCAATCTGTAGAATTACAAGTTGAATCCATTGAAATTTTAGGAGATGCTAATCCAGATGATGTTCAAAAAACAGTCATGCAACCAAAACGACATAGTTTGGAATTTCTTCGTGAACAAGCACATTTACGTTTTAGAACCAATACATTTGGAGCGGTTTTTAGAATACGTCACCACGTTTCGTATGCCATCCATTCATTTTTTAATGACAGAGGTTTTTTCTATTTGCACACCCCCATCATTACCGGATCGGATGCGGAGGGCGCAGGAGAGATGTTTCGTGTTACCAACTTAGATGCTAAAAACCCTCCATTGAACGAGGATGGGTCAGTTAATTTTAAAGAAGATTTCTTCGGAAAACCTGTGAACCTAACCGTTTCAGGTCAGTTGGAAGCTGAATTAGCTGCATTGGCATTAGGTCAAGTATATACGTTTGGGCCTACATTTCGCGCTGAAAATTCTAATACTTCTCGACATTTAGCTGAGTTTTGGATGATCGAACCGGAAGTGGCTTTCAATGATTTGAAAGATAATATGGATCTTACTGAAGATTTTTTGAAACACATTTGTTCGTATATACTTGAAACGTGTTCGGAAGATTTGAAATTCCTGAATGATCGTGAAAGCCAAGAACAAGCCCAAAAACCTCAAAACGAGCGAAACGAACTTTCCCTTGTTGAGCGCTTAGAATTCGTTATAAACAATCCTTTCAAACGGTTAACTTATACAGAAGCAATTGATGTATTGTTAAACTCGAATCATTACAAAAAGAAGAAATTTAAATATGATGTTTCATGGGGCATCGATTTGCAAAGTGAACACGAACGGTATTTGGTAGAAAAAGAATTTAAATGCCCAGTGATTTTAACGGATTATCCTGCTCAAATCAAGGCATTTTATATGCGTTTGAATGATGACAATAAAACAGTTGCTGCCATGGATGTATTATTTCCTGGTATTGGAGAAATTGTGGGTGGTTCGCAACGCGAAGAGCGCTATGATGTACTTCACAAAAAATGCGAAGAGTTTGGAATTCATCCTGAGGAATTATCTTGGTATATGGATACGCGAAAATTTGGTACGGTACCACACGCAGGCTTTGGCTTAGGTTTTGAGCGCATGGTGATGTTCGTTACGGGTATGTCCAATATTCGTGATGTTATTCCTTTTCCACGAACGCCTCAAAATGCGGAATTTTAAGTTTTTAATTCTTTTCATTTCGTTACATTGTATTTTGTCTAAAGTTTATAGTCAAAATTGGAAGCAGAATATTGCCCCAATGATTGGTTATCGCGGAATCTTTGATGAAAATAGTATTGGTGGAAGCATTTACATGCTGGAAGTGGGGGCCGCTTATATCACTGGTACTAAAGGTGTTTCTAGTTTTCTATGGAGACCTACTTTAGGTTGGAGGTATTTTGCACCTGTTGTTTCTCTTGATGCCAAATTCAGAACAAAACAATCTTTAGGTAGTAACTCGATGATGATAAATGTTGGTGTTACTGCTGGTGCAGGTGGTTTTTTTGCCTCTCTATTGCCAACAGCAATTAACGGGATATTTACATACTCTACGGATTTCAAGAATTCGTATTTGCGGATGGGAATAGCTTACGATTTATGTTATGTTTCCATTGGAGGTGGGGTTTTGAGTAATTTAAATGGGGGGCAGTTCATTACCGCCTATGACAATCAACTTTACATGGAAGTCAGGATATTACTTTGGAAAAATGCTCATTACTAGTTTTTCAGTACTTTAATGCTTTTCTGATTTTTTACTTGAAGAAAATAAAACCCACTGCTCAATTCAGTTGAAGGGATAATAATATCAGGAGTTTCTATTTGTTGAAAGTATACGACTTGACCTTGTTGATTATACAATTTGATTGTTTCATTCAGGTAATGTTCGGAAACATGTACTATCAATTCATCCTGAATAGGGTTTGTTTTTACTTCGATCACTGTTTCTGGATTGCTCATCCAATCAACTAAATTGGATTTGCAAGGAAATTGGGCATATACATCCGGATGGTTGTAAAGTATATTAATTAATTCTTTGTCAATGGGTAAAAAATTCATTTGTTCGGAATATCCATAAAAAAAGATGCTTTCTTTGATTTCATCAGCGTCATTAAATAAGCCTAATGATTGAGTGATTTTTTTCCGTAACAACCTTTTTTTTACACGGATATTAGGAGTTCTATAAAAATCTAAGAAGACAAATCCGTGAACTATCTCTTTATTATCAGTACTTAATTGACAATGTTGAATGGCCCAGTTTTTAGCTAATGCACTGCGCGTACTTGCATCCATTAATTTACATCCGTCAACTGATCCCATGTATACTTCTAAGTTTGCTTCTTCTAACTTAGTTACTCGAGTCAATTGTATGGTCGAGATGAGGTCGTTTAATTCATTTAGAACAAGATCTAGTTCTTTTTCTAACTCCTTATATTCATGCTGCAAAGCGGGGTCAGTTTTAAAAAAAATAGGTTCCTTGTTTCCGGGATGTATGAATACTTTAATGTCTTTTTTCCAAGTAGAAATTTCTGTATGTTGAGATTTTCTAAGTGCAATTTTCTTGAAATAGCTTATTGATTCTTCTGAAAAAAAAAGCGTATCTGTGCGTGCAAAATTAAAGTTTAAGAGGGCTAAGCCCAGCAAAAGTGTAATTGGTTTCATAGGAAGTAGGGTTTCTAAGATAAGTCCAATCCTACTATTTCGTTACATTATTTCTCCGCTAAAATTAGATGAGCATCTTCTATAAGCTTATCAACCTCCTTAGGATTTGTTCCATCATAATACCCTCGAATTCGAAGTTGTTTATCTATTAATACAAAATTATTGGTATGAATAAAATCAGTACCAACATCTCCTTGATTCTCCACTTCCGATTTTTTAAGAAGGAAAAAAGACTTTCTTGCGGTGGCATACAATGATGATTTATCTCCGGTTAAAAAATGCCATTTTCCGGCTATAGCGCCATGTTCATCAGCATATCTTTTTAGTTGTGCAATTGTATCCACCTCAGGGTTTACGGTAAAGCTCAAAATAGAAAAGAGTGGTTCATTTTTAAATGCTTCTTGAACGCGTTGCATTTGATCGTTCATTTTTGGGCAAATTGTTTGGCATGTGGTAAAGAAATATTCTGCCACAAACACTTTTCCTTTCACATTATTCAAACTGATCCAGTTACCAAATTGGTTTTGAAAAGCAAATGCACCAATGGTGTGTCCTTGCCCCACTTGAAGTAGGTCTTGATCAACCGTTTCAGGATTTAAATCTATGGGGTTCAAAACCTTGGGCGCTTTTTTGCTTGTTTTGTCCTGAAGTAAAAAGTAAGCAACCGGAATACAAACAAGCATGACGATCCCGAGTGCTATAATTTTTTTCATGGTGCAAAGGTAATGTGTAGGATGCATTAAAAAATAAACGGGGGTAATTTTTACAGAAATATAATTTGCACCGGCTTTGCGTCTTTTTTTGAGTAAATTCGTAGTTCCTAATTTTTTTTATGTCACAAAACAAAAACCGTATCACCGAACTTTTTGGAATACGTTATCCTCTCATTCAAGCCGGAATGATTTGGTGTTCAGGTTGGGAATTAGCTTCGGCAGTTTCAAATGCGGGTGGTTTAGGTATTATTGGTTCTGGATCGATGTACCCTGAAATATTAGAGGACCAAATCAGAAAATGCCAACAAGCAACAAATCAACCCTTTGCAGTTAATTTACCTATGCTTTATCCGGATATTGACAAGCATATTGAAACAATAATTAAGTACAAAGTCCCCATTGTTTTTACTTCAGCCGGAAATCCTAAAACGTGGACAAATCACCTCAAATCTCATGGAATCATCGTTGTTCACGTGGTTTCTAGTGTGAAATTTGCATTGAAAGCTCAAGAAGCAGGCGTAGATGCCGTTGTGGCGGAGGGGTTTGAAGCAGGGGGACACAATGGTCGCGATGAAACAACAACCATGTGTCTAATCCCAATGGTGGCAAATAAAATAACGATTCCTTTAATTGCAGCGGGTGGAATTGGAACAGGTCGTGGAATGCTGGCTGCTTTAAATTTAGGAGCGGATGGGGTACAGATTGGAAGTCGTTTTGTGGCAACCACAGAATCAAGTGCACACCAGAATTTTAAAAACTCCATTATCAATTCATCGGAAGGAGATACAATGTTAACGCTCAAAGAACTAACTCCGGTTCGTCTGCTCAAAAATGATTTTTACCACAAATTGGAACAGGCTTACAGCATGGGATCAAATGTGGATCAATTACAACATCTTTTAGGAAGGGGTCGGGCCAAGAAAGGAATGTTTGAAGGAGATTTAATTGAAGGTGAATTAGAAATTGGTCAAATAGCCGGAATAATTGATACTATTCTTCCAGCAGCGGAGGTAGTAAAAGAAATAATAACTGAATTCAACCAAGCCAAATTGGAACAAAATTCCCCAAAATTTTCATTTAATGATTGAATTTGAACGCTTTGAATTGGAAAATGGACTAAAAGTACTTTTCCATAAAGATACAACCACTCCCATGGCTGTGGTCAATACCTTGTATGATGTGGGTGCCCGAGACGAATCGGAAGCGAAAACTGGTTTTGCCCATTTGTTTGAACACCTCATGTTTGGTGGATCAATAAATATTCCTGATTTTGATGCGCCGCTGCAACGAGCTGGTGGAGAAAGTAATGCCTTTACGAGCAATGACATCACCAATTATTACGACGTGTTGCCAGCTCAAAATTTGGATACCGCATTATGGCTAGAAAGCGATCGAATGTTATCATTGGCATTTACCGACAAAAGCTTGGAGGTTCAACGTCAGGTAGTAATTGAGGAATTTAAACAACGTTATTTGAATCAACCTTATGGAGATGTCTGGCTTGAGTTACGTCCTTTAGCATACACAACACATCCTTATAAATGGGCTACAATTGGTAAAGACATAAAACACATTCAAGACGCTACGATGGATGATGTGAAAGCATTTTTCCAGAAATATTATCATCCCGGTAATGCCATTTTGTGTGTAGCAGGTAATTTCGAATTTTCATACATCAAGGAACGCGTTGAATATTGGTTTGGATCCATTCCCGGAAAACTAAAACCTGCGCGTATTTTGCCTTCAGAACCGGTTCAAAATGAATATCGCCAATTAGAATTGGAGCGTGATGTTCCGGCAAATGCTTTCTATTATGCATTTAAAATGGCTCAACGGAAAACAATGGAATATTACGTTGCAGACGTGATTTCTGATGCCTTGGGTCGCGAAAAATCTTCTCGCCTGTATATCCGTTTGAAAAAAGAACTCAATTTGGTTTCTGAAATTGGGGCATATATTACAGGTTCATTGGACGATGGATTATTAGTGATTTCAGGAAAACTCAATGACGGTGTTACGTTTGAACAAGTGGATACTGAAATATGGAAAATGATTGATGAGTTTGTTTCTGAAGAAATGTCTTTGGTAGAACTTGAAAGATTGAATATTAAAATTCGCACAGCACGTGAATTTCAAGATCAAGGCTTGTTAAATCGTGCGATGAATTTGTGTTACTTTGAGTTGTTAGGAGATGCTGAAGGTATAAACGAAGATGCAAAAGTGTATGAATCCATTAGTCCCAAGCACATCAATATGATTGCAAAGGTTCTATTGAAAAAGAAAAATTGTTCTGTTTTACGAATCAAAAGCTCAAAATAATGGTAAATAGAATACTCGCTCCAGAATTGAATCAAATTGATTCCATTTCATTTGTAGCTCCTGAAATCAGAACCGAATTTGCAATTCCTCTTTTTGTGATGCGCCAAGTTCCGAATGCCACATCGCGCATTGAATTGTATTTTAATGCAGGAAGTATAAATGGCAAAACAGGTTTGGCATCACTTGTTAGTGGTTTATTATTATCTGGTACAGATAAAATGAATTCAACTGAAATACATACAGAATTAGATAATTTAGGTGGATTCCATGATATTTCATTAGGACATGAGTCGGTGGTTATTAGTTTATATGGGTTGAATGATAAGCTACCCGAAATTTTATCCCTCTTTTGTCAAAGCCTTGGGGCTGTTAATTTTAGTGATTCTGAAATCCAAGAATTAAAGGAAGATCGAAAGCAAAAACTTCGAATCAACTTGCAAAAAGTGAGTTTTCTAGCTCAACGGTCATTTTCACAAAATTTATTTGCCAATAGTGATTATGGTAGGGTAATCAATGAAGAGAATTATGATTCGATAACCCGACAGGAAATCATTGAATTTCATAAAGCATTTTATCTTTCCGGTCTATTTAAGGCGGTAATTATTGGCGATTTCCAAGAAGAAACCATTGTTTCTATGGAAGATTTATTGGCCCCTTTTGTCAATAATCTCCCGTTGGAATATTCCACATCCCTGCAAAATACTCCCGGATTGTTTCATACTGAAAAAGAGGGCGCTTTGCAAACTGCTATTCGAGTAGGAAGAATTTTATTTAATCGTAAAAACGATGATTTTGTAGATGTCACCATTCTGAATACGATTTTAGGTGACTATTTTGGAAGTAGACTGATGAGTAACTTACGAGAAGACAAAGGATTTACTTATGGGGTTGGATCAATGCTTTCTGAATTTCATGAAACTGGGTATTTTTTAATTGCAACTGAGGTGGGTAAAGAACATAAAGATGCTGCGATTCAAGAGATTAAAAACGAAATTGAACGCCTTCATCGAGATCTGATTGCTGAGGAAGAGTTAGAATTGGTACGCAATTATTTATTAGGTCAATTATTGAAAAGTGCTGACGGACCATATGCTATGACGGATTTGTATGTGGGGGTTCAGGCTTTTGGGTTAGATATTTCATTTTATGATCGGTATATCAAAAAAATACATGAAATTACCCCAGAACGACTTCAGTTATTAGCTAAGACTTATTTAGATTGGAATCAAATGACCATCGTTAGTGCTGGATAGCAACTTTATTGCTTGCTTTTCGTTAAAATAGAAAGCGTTTCTAATCGTTCTTGAATTGATGAAATATATTTTAGGCCTCATTCTTCTTTTTGGATTCTATTCAAAATTGAATGCTTCTCATGCAATGGGAGGAGAATTGACCTATAAATGTGTTGGTGGAAATGCTTATGTTTTTGAATTAGCTTTTTACCGCGATTGCAACGGAGCTGAGGTAAATATTGTTTCAGAAAATTTGAGGGTTTGGAATCATTCCAGTGTTACCTCAATTAGTTTACCTTTTGTTTCCCGTCAAGATGTTTCTCCGCTGTGCAATGCATTACCGGGATTTGCCGCTCAATTGCAATGTGGATCTGGAAGTGCTGGTGGAAATGGAGTAGGTGCTATTGAACGTGTGTTGTATCGTAGCCTTCCGATCGTTCTAACGGGTATTCCGCCTGTTGCAGGTTGGATTTTTACCTATGAAAATTACTCCAGAAGTGGCGCATTGACCAATATTTCAAATCCATCAACCTACGGGATCACGTTAACGGCTAAGATATTTGCAATTCCATCCGCTTCAGGTACCGGTTGTTCAGATTCTTCACCTCAATTTTTGCAAGAACCCTATTTCGTAAGTTGCGCAGGAAGTCCCTATCAATATAATATGAACGCAGTGGATCCCGATTTGGATTCCATTAATTTTGATTTTGGTGTACCATTTAATTATTTCCCTGGATCTAATTATAATCCGCCCATTACGCCCAATCCGATTGCGTTTGAACCGGGATTTTCTTTTTCAAATCCAACTCCAGATGCTACTTTTAATTCTTCTAATATCCCGGCGGCGGTTGACCCACTTACGGGTGAATTGACTTTTACCTGTTTCAATTCAGGCAATTATTTAGTCAAAATCCGGGTTCGGTCCTTTCGACAAGGGGTGTTGATTTCTGAAGTAGAACGTGAGATGCAATTGGTAGTAATGCCTTGCAATTCAGCCAATAATGCTCCAGTAATAACTCCTCCATTTGCAGGTTCCTTTTCAACCACAGTAAACGCGGGAGATTTGATAACTTTTAATTTAAATGCGTCAGATCCTGAGTTTTTGCAAGATGGCACAACGCCCCAGCAGGTGTATTTAACCGCATCGGGTCCCATGTTTGGCGCGGGCTTGACTTCCTCAACGGGATGTGATATTGAACCATGTGCTATGCTTAATGCTTCTGCACCGATAATTGGAACACAACAAGTTTCAACCACTTTTACTTGGCAAACAACATGTGATCATCTAGTCAATCAATATGGCATTGCAGCCGATGTGATACCATACAATTTTGTATTTAAAGTTCAGGATGATTATTGTCCTGTGCCGAAGATAAGCTATGTGACCGTAACTATTTTTGTTGTCAATCCTGGTATAATTCCAGCCACCCAAATTTCATGTATTGAAACCAATGATTTGGGTGATTTAATCGTAAATTGGAATCCTGTTGCCAATCCCATGGGTACTTTCGTCGAATATCAGTTGCATTCAGTAGAAAATGGACTTCTGCAAACCTTCACGGATATTTCAACTACTTCAGCCCTTGTTCCTGCAGTAACAGCTGCGAATCATTTTTTTATTGGAGTACGGAGTGGGTGTAATGGAAATATTACTAAAAATTCAGATACAATTGCCAATATACATTTAAACGTGGTGAACCCAAATAATGGAACGGCTATTTTGCAGTGGAATAAACCCAAAACTACACCTTTACCAACCTACAATAATTATTATCACATCTACAGAGAATATCCTGCAGGTGTTTTTTCTTTGATTGATAGCACGTTGTATTCAACCACCACGTATAAAGATACCATTGATATTTGCCAAGCGTATATTTCATACAAAATTGTACTGCCAACAACGTTATGTGATTTTTCTTCAAATAGTGCAGGCGATGATTTTGAAGATATGTTAACACCAGATATTCCTACCATTTTGTCAGCAGGAATAGATACAGCCACAGCAGAAATCATATTAATTTGGAATCAAAACCAACAACCAGACACGTATGGATATGTGCTGTATACCTTTGATGATGCCGGTTTTTTAGTGGAGCTTGATACTGTTTGGGGTATTTCTAGCACTACCTACAGTTATTCAACAGACTTGTCTCTAGGGCCATTCTCTTATTCAGTAGCAGCATTTGATTCTTGTTATACATCTGCCGTACCTGTAACCTACCAAACTTCAGCAAAAAGCCCAATACATACAACAATGAAAGTAGGTTCAAAAGTGTTTATGTGTGAACAAGAAGTGGAGCTGTCGTGGACAAAATATGGTGGGCAACCGGTAATGGAATATCGGATTTTTGCAAAAAATAATGGTGCTTGGTCTCAGGTTAGCGCTACTTCTGATACAATTATTCGAATTCCAGTGATTGGTGGAGGAGCGTATTGTTTTGTTATTCAGGCCGTATTTATGAATGGCAACAAAGCTTTTTCAGATGTTTCTTGTTTTCAAGTGCCCATACCACAACAGCCGTCCTACCATTATTTTAAGTTAGCCACGGTTGAACAAGGAAACATTGAATTGCACGATTACATCGATGAGTCGGTTGGGGTACAAGAAGTCATTTTTCAACGATTAAATTATGATAATGCGTATGAAGAAATTGCTCGTGTTCCGGCCAATTCAGACAATGTATTTTTTCTAGACACTGTTGCTGATGTGCGTGAAAAGGCTTGGCAATATAGAGCTCGGTATGTGGATAGCTGTGGCACCACCGGAAATCCAGCAAACGTGGTGAAAACAATCTTTTTGACTGGTGTAGCCGATGAGGTTGAATTAGTGAATTTTATACAATGGTCACCCTATGAGGGTTTCAATGGATCAATAGTCGAATACCGAATTTATCGTGGACCCAACGGAATTTTTGATCCAACCCCCATCGCGGTAGTTCCAAGTGGTCAGCTCACTTTTGAAGACGATGTGAAACAAGTAGATTTTAAAGGGGAAATTTGCTATCGCATTGAAGCAGTGGAGGCACTGAATTTTTACAATTTCGCTGAGCGAAGCCATTCGAATGATTTTTGTTTTGTATACAAACCGCTCATTTATATTCCCAATGCTTTTACTCCAGATGGGGATAATTTGAACGATTCGTTTTTACCTGTGCTAACGAATATTGATCCAATTGAATACAATCTAAGTATATTCAATCGATGGGGGCAAGTCATTTTCGAAACGGCCGATGCGCTCATCGGTTGGAATGGAAAAATTCAGATTTCGGGTCTTGATGCAACCAATGATACGTATTTTTATCAAGTTCAAGTGAATGATGCCAATGGCGTACAAATTTCGAAACGCGGATTCGTTTCATTACTTCGGTAAGGTTTTTGTTTGGAAAACTGAATTGATTTTATTAAATTTGTTAAATACAATATCAGCATTATGAAAAAAATACTATTCGCATTTTCATTTTTAGTTTCTTTGGCCGCTTTGGCACAAGATGGAATTGTTATCACCTTAGATGGTCAAACAAATGATATTTCTGGTGGAACACACCAAATGACAGCTCCAAGTAATGCAGTTTTTGATGTGCCTTTTGATGTGGTGAACAATACAGGTCAAACCCACCAATGGATTGTAACCCGCTTAAAAGTGAACGTTCCAACTGGTTGGGCAGATGGTTTATGTTGGGGTCATGGTACGGATCAATTTGGAGGTACTTGTTATTCTTCAACTCAAATGAATGGTAATCCATGGTCAACTCCAGGTTCTCAATCTGTACTTTTCAATATCGCTGATGGTGAATATGGTAAAATGAAGCCACAAATCAATCCGGACGATTTTACAAGTGGTCAAGCACATTACCGATATTATGTTTCTGATCTAGGTTCAGGATATTCTGATTCAGTAGATTTAATCATTGATTTTGTTGCGGCAGTGAAACCAATTAAAGAAGATGTTACAGTTTCAATCGTACCAAATCCAGCTTCAGATTACATTAATATTACGGTTAATGGAATGGAAAATGGAACATTGAAAATGGTAGATATTTTGGGTAACATCGTTTATAAAGACGCTATCATAAACTCAAAATCAATCGCCACATCCAATTTTAAAACAGGTGTTTATTTTGTAACGATTGATGCCCCAGGTTCTAAATCAATTAGTCGTAAAGTAATTATTCGTCACTAAGATTTCCCCTTTTTTTAATCTTGTTCTGGCTCACTGCTTTCTTTGGCAGGATCTATTTCATTCATGGCAATAGTTGCCGCCACAATTCCAACAATTGGAGCTGAGGAGGCGAGAATCCACCAAAATAATTGAATGAATAATTCCACTGTGTTGGAAAGGGTTAAGGTGTAATTAAAGAAAATCTTGAGGTCAACCGGCACAAAAATCATGAAGTAATATAATAGTCCGATTGATATGGCTAATCCGCTATGATTTCGGATAAATGCAATACTTTCATTCACGCTTCTTCTTCTTCTTTCGTTAACATAATCCATAAAACTAAATCCGTAGTAATAGGCACAAATCAAAACATTAAGCCATTGTAAAGGGCTCTCACTTGGATTTTCCCAGAAAATGAAAGCGATTATTTGAATGAGTAGGAAATACAAATAATACCAAATAAAATTTCGAATAATGAGCTTTATTGCTCGAATGATGTCTTCTTTAAATTGATTCCAACTATACGGTTGTTTTACTCCCGTTAATATTCGTTCTGTTTTTTCGGATATATGCGCCAATAACGGTGATAATAGTGCGACAACCAAATATTTGGCAAAACGCATCAACAACAAGCCAACAGATACTTCAACTAACGCGTAGATGAGGTACCAAACAAGGCTATTAATTGAATCTAATTTGGCCTCAAAAACGTTCGTTTGTAGTTTGTACCCATAATAATAAATCCCACCCAATAAGGTAAAGGGAATTAAAAAATACATGAAATATCCGTGTCGAATGATGAATCCAATGGAATTACCAAACGACCGTATACCGAGCCAAAAAAAGTGAATGTTTTTAGTATTGAACACAAGCAAAGGTAAGGGTCAAATTGAAAAAAAATATAAAAATTAAAATATTCTTACTGTTTTTATACAAGATACCCGGGTTACCAATGCTCATACGATCCATCGGAGTGAATATACGCTTTTGGTTTTTCCTCTGCTTTACTTGCGGTTTGTTGGTTTATAGGATATACTAACCTATTTTTTACCATCACAACTCCATCTGCGGGAACTTGAATTATCAATTTTACCTCTTGGTTGCGTATTTTATCTGATGCTGGGAAGGTGAAATAAGCATCTAGTTTCAATTGATTATTCATTAATTGATGACCTAATTGAATGTTCCGTGCTCGTTTTAAAGCAGTTTGATGATCTCTTCCTCGCACTGAATTAAGCTGGCTGATATGAAACAATGAGTCTGCCGATTTCTGATATTCCACTTCAATACCATGAAAGAATATTCGACCATTTTCTACTTTCAATAATCCTGATTCGCCTTTACTTATTGTTTTGAATCCATCTTGCTCGGATGCCGGTGCGGTGGATATATCTAACGTAAGTTCTTTTGCATGGATGGTTGCAATTTCCTTTTCTACTTCTCCATTTACCGCAAAAGATCGAGCTATTCTGGCTCCGGTCAAGGTTAAAAGTAAAATCCCGGCAACGGTCAGCACACTGAAAAGAATAGTTGAGTACCTAAAAACCGTTGATTTAAAAGAGACCAATAAGCGTATTCCTACCAACCAAAACAAGCCAATGGCAGAGGAGGCGGTTATAACGATTCCCCAAAATAAATTAGAAGTATCTCGTTCGTTTTCTAAAATCAGGTTCCCAAACGTACCAAAAGACATGAACTGGCCTTCTATTTGTGCGGGTATGAAATCTGGGTCGACAAATAAGAATAAAAACAAAGTAACGAAGAGTACAGTCCCTATAACCAATAAAAAAATGCCAGTTGCTACAGAAAGAAACCGAATAAACCGATAGGCTTTGTGTTGAATTGTTCTATCCTTTTTTAATTTGTCTGCCCAATGTTTGGAGTTGGATTTTATTTTTTCAGCTGTTTTTTCAATTTCCATTTTCATGGATTCAAAATTGACCGCTTCACCTTTCATTTGAAGTTTTTCAATACTCGTTTTCGCTTTAGGGGTAATAATCCATAAGACAATATATAGCGGAATCCCAAAGCCGGCAAAAAGCGTGATAAGGACAATAATGGCGCGCGTAATCACCACATCAATCCCGAAATAATTAGCAATTCCCGCACAAACACCACCCAAAATCGCCTGGTCTTTATCCCTAAACAAGCGTTTCTCTGCTTTTTTAAAAGAAGGTTCATGGGGCTCACTAGTTTCATTTCCATTTACAAAAACGGAAGGGTCTCCCAGTTTTTTTAGCACTTCCTCTACCATAAAGGTTTCCACTACTTTTTTGGCAGGTTCGAGTGCTTTGGTAAACAATTCGGCCATGCGAATTTCAATATCTTGTTTTATCTCGTTGGCTCCTTCTTCTTGCTTCAACACGTTTGTAAGTTGATCCAAGTAGTTTTTAAGTAGCTCATAGGCAGATTCCTCGATTACAAAAGGAATGCCTTGTAAATGAACAGAAACGGTTTTATTCATAGCCTTTTATTTATGCGTAATTGTTTGAACTGCTTGTTGCAATTCATTCCATGTTTTATCTAATTCTTCTAAAAATTCCTTTCCTTGTGTGGTAATGTCATAGTATTTTCTGGGCGGCCCTGATGTGGACTCTTCCCACCGATAACTTAAGAGTTCCATGTTTTTTAGGCGAGTGAGCAAGGGATACAAGGTGCCTTCCACCACCAATAATTTGGCGCTTTCAAGCGATTCTAAGATCTCAGAAGGATAAGCTTCTCCTCGAGAAAGGATACTTAAAATACAATACTCCAGAATACCCTTCCGCATTTGCGCTTGTGTATTTTCCGCGTTCATGGTAAAATTTTATACAAAGATATATGTTTTAAATTGTATTATGCAATACATAGTACTAAAAAAGTTACATTTTTATTGGTTAAAGTATGGTAATTCACGTTCTTTTGAAGCAATTCGAATTCAATAAAGCTTCTTTTTTCAATCCCCCTGCCTAACTTTTCATAGAGAAGCCGCTCATTTCCTTCTTTTTTTCTTCCCGAGTATAAAAACTCTTTTCTTTTTCGGTTGTTCCCAATACGAGTTGTTATTTTTACCGAATGAAAGGGTTCGACAAACAAACCATATATGATTTAGAATTT
>JACCDY010669895.1_pt1 | contig 32606 bp, 28 predicted proteins | sample 7446391 | NCBI WGS metagenome assembly JACCDY01 (sample SAMN15323451, study PRJNA562643) | freshwater metagenome | isolation source: river surface water | place: USA:Blue River Watershed | collected 2017-08-18 | reverse complement strand
GATTTTCCTTTTGTTTTAGAACTAACAATTTTACAAAATATTGAATCTTGTGATGAAATGTTGAGACTACATGATTTTATTTTGAAAACTGATATACAACAAGTAAATATAAAATGCAAATTATTAAAAGAAAAAGACACTAAACTTTTTATGAAATATATTAAATCGATTAAAAAATTTCATGAACCAAATGGCGGTGTATTAAATTATGAATTTGTGGAATAAAAATTTATTATATAGATAAAATATATATGGTTAATAGAACACTAATCAAAATATTATCAATTATTGATTCGTATCATGATTTTTATCAAAGTTCTAGAACAGATATAAAAGTCAAAGATAAAAAAAATAACACTAAAGAAACTACTAATAGTGAAGATAAAAATTCAGATATTAATAATAAAATTGATGAAGAAAATTCTGATTTTATAAATAAGTTATTAAATGATAATAAATTTATAGAATATTTATTTATAGAAATTAATCAAAATATTACACAAGATTATGAAGAAAAAATAAAAATTTTATTTAATTTGGATAAAGATGACAAATTAGATAAAATAATTAAAAAAAATAATATTATAACAAACGTTAATAATTCTGAATATAGAAAAATTTTTCTAAATAGATTACTTAAATATGATAATTTTTTTACATCAGAATACGAAATGCTTACATTAGTAGACGAAATAATTATGGAAAATTTTAAATTAATCTTTTTAGATGAAAACCAAGTTAAAATGATAAATAATTATAATAAAAAAAATAGTGAAGAAAAAATTTTTAATAATGAAATTTATTCAAAAATAACAAAAATTAGATTACCATTGTATTATCTTATAAAAAAAATATCAAATTTAGATAAAAATCTGCAAAAATTATTTGAACTAGATATTAACTATTATGAAAAAGAAAATACTAATACTTTTATAGATAGAAACAAAAATTTACTATTTCTAATAAATAGTTTGTATAATATCTTATTAGATATAAAAAATCAAAACTTATCTGAAAAAAATAAAAAAATGTTAATGGATATTAATATATCTGATTTTCTTTTTAATGTTAAATCAAATTATGAAATTACATTTATAAAAATTTCTTCTGAAAAGGAAAGTTTACGTAATTTTATTAAAAAACTATTAGAAATGATAATAAACAATCAACATGTTGAATTGTTAAAATATATTATTGATAAAAATAATCTAAATTTTATATGTGAATTAAAAAAACTTTATAAAAAATTAAATTTAATTGTTAATCCAGAATTTGTTTTTATTAAAAATTTTAAATTTATTATTAATCTACTTTTAGATATTATCAAATACATTAATCAATTTTATCAAAAAAATCAAATAGAATTTGAAAATTTTTGTATAAATAATAAAGAAGAAATAATTATTTATAATTTAATTAAAAATATAATAAATGTGTTTGATAATACAATTTCACCTTCATATACTCAAGTTATAAAAAATATTAAATTAAATTTTGAAACTATAAAGCAAAACAAAAATATTACATATCCTATTGGTATAGTACTTCAGGATAGCAAAGGTAAAACAGAATTATTTGATAATTTAGATTTTAAGACTTTATATCCTGTTCATCATGAATATTATGATGCAAGTAAAATAACTAAAAATTTGATTACAACTAATTTAGACAACAATATATTACAGTTAGTTAATAATCATGTCAATAATCAAATTATTGATAATGATTATAACAATATATATAATATAAATTTAGATCATAATGATAATTATAATATAAGACTGACTAGTATGAATATTGATTATTACTTATCATGTATAGATAATCATGATACTCAAACTTTATGTGATAATGAAAAAAATAATTTATTAAATTATGATTATGATAAAGATAATGGTAAAGTTTATGTTCAGAAAAAAGTTTTAATTTTTTCTTCAAATAGATGTGTTAAAAATAAAATTAATGGTTATTGTAAAGTAAATTCTGTAAATCATTTAGCTAATATTTTAGTTTTATTTATTAAATTTAAAAATAAAATAAAAGAATTAACATATCCTGTTGAAATAGAAAATAATTTATATACATTAAAATCTATAGACACTAAAACTATAGAAATTATATATAAAAATGAAATAAAGGATAAAAAAAATATATCTATTGAATACATAAAAATATTTCAGATTAAAATAGTAAATGACACAATAATTAATTATATAAAATCTGATGATGGATTCTACAGAATTTGTCAAATAATATTAAGTTGTAAAAGATTTGGAGACTGGTATGCTCAAAATTTAGCAAAACAAAATTATTTTTTTGTTAAAACAGATGATTTTTGGGCAAATATTTATGGTTTAGTTTTAGGAACACCATCAATATTTGTTAAAAATAATAAATATTATTTATATAATTATATGCCATCTACAGACCTTATAAATTTTTATAATAACGGAAAAACAAATATTGTAATTGGTTCTAATAAAATATTAGAAGATTTTGCAAAATTATTTGTCTATGACCAAGATTCTATTATAAATTCTGAAAATTTTGATAAACTACATAAATATGAACATTTTAATTTAGTTGAAAGTAATATAGATGATAAAGAAAAAGGTGTAATAATTGGAGAATTTAATAGATATTATTTTAACAAATATTTAAAATATAAAAAAAAATATTTGGAATTAAAAAAAAATTTAGTTAGATTCAATTAATCCATAATCTTCACCACCAGGACCTTCTACTAATCCATATGAAGCTGGATCCCATGCAGGTGCTCTAGGATTAACTTTATTTGCAAATCCATGTTGTAAATCAGCTGCAATTCTATTTGCATAGTTATTAGCATCCATCGGATTTAGATATCCTTTATGACCATAAAATCCATTGTCATAAGGAATAGCACTATCAGCATAATCACCAATTTGTTTTGCAACAGGAGATAAAGTTATTGATTCATAGTCTATAGGCCAAGTATCAAAACCTTCTTTTTTACAAGGAAACACATAATAAATTACTACAAGTAATATAATTAAGAATAAAATTTTTTGCATTTTAGTTTATATATAATTAATTATATATATTTTATTGTAAAAATATTAAAATTTTATTGTAAAAATATTAAAATTTAATTTTCTTTATATTGTCCTTCAAATTCATAAACTAATTGAACATTATAATCAGCTTTCTTTAATTCATCAATTTGTCTCATTAGTACTCCATATCTTTCTACCCAATCTTTATATTTATCATTGTAAAAATCAGTTCCCTTGAGTTTTTCAAGTATTTTACCCATATAATGTAAAACTGCTTCGATTTGATTAGGAATCCATGTGGTAATTGGTGTTCCACCTGTTGCAACTTGATATTTGGTATTTTCCATAATATATTTTTGTACAAACATCCAATGACCATTTCTAAAATTATGTACTTCTTCTTGAATCAAATAAACTAATTCTAATCCACGAATATCTAGATTTTCAATATCCACACAATTTTTTTCTAAATCATATAAAAATTGTTGAACTACCTTGGGTCTATATTGACGCATATCAAGTAAATATTGGGTTAGTACATTATCAGGATAAAATTTAAATAATCCTGAAAAAATATCAACCGATGGAATAATATCATCTTGTGAACCAGATTGTCCACGATAAGTTCTTAGTTCAGTATTGGTAGAACCCTCATATTTAACTCCTTCTCCAAATATTTCTGTATTACCCTTAATCCCCATTATAAATGCTCTAAAATTATTATAATTTCTATGATTTGATGCTTGCCACATTGTTTTACGTCTTGAATTAATTTTTTTCATTGATTCATAAACTAATTCTAATCCTAAAGTTTTGTTAGTTTGTGCTAATTCAATACCTTTAATTAATTCAGCAGAATGAGAATTGATATCAACATGAACCATTATAAAACCAGTTTCATCAGAAGTCCCACTAAATTTGCAAGCCATATCTAAATTAGTATAATCAAATCCTCCATTTGGGTCTTTCTTTATATAGTTTCCAAGTGAATAAGCATAATGATAATCTAAATAAGGGAAAACATCAAGTTTTGATGCTACATATTCAAGTGGTTGAGTTAATTGAATGGGTAAAACTGTTCTACCACGTCCATATTTACCTTCAGTTTGAGTAGCAAAAGCAGGTTGTAGTAAATAGGCAGAAGAAATAAAAGTGTAAGCACGGTATAGTGCTTGAAACATAAATATATCAGATTCTTGTTGAACTTTGTTTATATAATTTGGAAGTGAATTTACCATTGATTCTAGCTTAACTCCATTATGAATTAGTTCAGGAAGCATATTAATTATAGTTTGGACCAAATCATATGATTCTGGAAGCAAAACCATAGGGTCTTTAATAGGTAAAAATCCATGGGTAGAATCAATTGAGAAAAATCCATCAGTATAAGGAAATTGCATTTTTATTGTTTCAATATATTTTAATAATAATTATAAATCTAAATTATTTTTTTTTCTTACAATTTTTATAATGAGTAATAAAATAAAAAATCTTAATCCTAAAAAATTATTAGATTCAGGTGAAAAAATTATTTACACTGGTTCATATGATACATCAAATAGAAATGTTCAAAATAATTTTTCTACTTTACCATTTGATGTTGAATTAAATCCTGATGGATATAATGTGAGAACTGTTCAATGGTATTATCTTAATGATAAAACTAATCCAGAAATTACTTTAATTTATGAAACTTATATATTTTCTTCATTTGGTTCTTTTGGTAAACAACTAGGTAGTATTACTATTAATGGATTTTATCCTGATTCTGGTTCTAATGGTATTACAATATCATCAATACATAAATTTACAGTTTTAGGTGTATCAGGAATTTATATTAAAGTAACTGGAGTTATAATTGATTTTTCAAGTCCAGTGAGAAAAATATATTTTATACAAAAAAAATAAAAATTTTACATTTTTATATTTCAACTGATTGATTAAAATTTTGTGTAGAATTTTCATCAGGATATCCAATAGGATTACAACACATTTTTACACCATTAATTTCTTTATATAACGCAGTATGTGTATGACCATAAAACCATGCAACTACAGGTTTATCTATTAGATAATCTAGTTCAGATGAAAAACATTGGTTAAAGTTTGAATAAGATTTATATTTTGGATCATTTAACGTGTGAGAAGGTAAATGATGAGTAATTACCACAACAGGCAATTCAGATTCTTTAATAGTTTTTTCAATAAAATATACCGATTCTTTGTGTAAATCATTGTATTTTTCAACTGAAATGTCTTTTATACATTTAAAATCATTAATTAAATATTCAGGATTTACAATTTTTGACCATAAAGTTGAACCAACAAATCTGTATCCTTTATAATCCTCCCAATCATTAAGTAATAATTTGATATTTGATAAATTATTCTGCTCAATAATATTTTTTATTAATTTATTATTTTCATCAATTGATTTATCAGAATAATATTCATGATTTCCTGTAATTAAGTATGTACGCTCAAATAATGGATTAATTTCAATCAAAAAATTTTTATATAATTGAGCAGATGGATATCCGATATCACCCGCTAAAATTAAAACATCTGCGTCTCTTTTAATAAGAGATTTTACCCAAATTGGATTAAGTTTTTTAAAAAATTCCAAATGTAAATCTGAAAAGTATTTTATAATCATATTTAATATAAATTAATTATAATTATAAAATAATTTAATTTTAATTCAATTTTTTACCCTGTATATAAATTTAATATAAAATAGTTATATATAAAATATGCTTGACTTCTTAAATGTAATTATTCCTGGATGCAGTTTCATTACTGAAGAATTAGTTAGAACATTAGTAGTTTTAATTGGTTTGGTTTCTATATTTTTAACTTTTAATCTTTACAATAGCAAATTACTTAGAATAGTATTTGTTATTTTAGGTACAGTAGGTTTACTTTCTTTATTATTATTCTTATTTGCTGGTTCAATTCAAAGTTTAGGTTTATTCGGTACTATTGGTTTAGTTGTTTCATTACATGCTCTTGTATTACCTGAAATCGCTATCCAATTGAGAAAATTAAACTTTTGCAACAGAAAAGGAAAATTTCATAAAAAATATTAAAAAATATTAAAAATATTAAACTTTTTTATTGTTTAGACAAAATTTTATTTATTTGAAAACTATTATTTAATAGTTTTTCCTTATTAATATTTATATCATAATCATTTGATTCTAAAAAATTAATTAAATCTTGGGTTGATAAGTTTCCTTTTAAATTATCCTCTCCAAATGGACATCCTCCTATTCCCAATAAACTTGAATCATATTTTTTTATTCCATAATCTAAACTTATTAAAATTAATTTTTCAAATCCTATTGATTTATTTGATACAAATATATTATCTCCGATATTATTATTAACTTTTATTTGACAAGTATGTAGATGTAATGCTAAATAATTAAAAATATTAGTTCCTAACCTTTCTTTTAAACATTTATATAATTCGGATAATTTTTCTTCAGTTCCTAAACCAAATGTATCTGATAAAACAATATCAAAATTTTCATGTCTAATACTATTTAATTTTACAAACTCATATATCTGATTTATCAACCCAATTAGTTTGTTTAAATATTCAACATCAAAATTATCCCAAGGACTACCAAATGTACATGATACGTAAATTCTAATTAATTCAAAATTATTATTTGTTATTAATCCTAATTGTGTAAACATTGTATTAATTGATATGTTTTTATCACAATTTAAATTTTTATAACTAAATTGTTCTGATGCAGAACACAATAAACTAATTTGTTTAATTCCAGATAATAATATTTTTTCTAGTCCCCTAATACTTGGACATAACATGATTAAATTTGTGTTAGGTCTTTTTTGTTTGCTAATCAATTCATGCAGTTCTAAAGATTTTGACATCTGAGGTAATATTTTTTCTGATGTCATTGAACCAAATTCAATATTAGATAGACCTGTTTCTTCAATTAATTTGTATATTAAAACTTTATCTTCTAAACTATATACTTGCTTTAATGATTGTAATCCATCTCTTAATAACATTTCGTAAATTTTTATTGATTTTCTATCTAATTTCACACTCATCTTCTAATTATAATTGATTAGAAAATAATTTATAATTATCTTGGATTTATATAAATTATCAATTTTTATATTTTGATTTTATTACCTTATCCAGTAATTTCATCAACCAACCCCATATTTTGGCATTCTTCTGAACCTAATATTAAATCACGTTTCAATATTGTTTGTAAAACATCATTATCTATTTTACCATTAGTTTTGCACATATAAAAATCTTTTATAACTTTCATAAGTTTATCACAGTTTTCTTTTTCATCAACGATATTTGAATATGTACTTTCAACTCCAGTTCTTAACTCGTGAATTAACATAAATGAATTTTTAGTAATGAATCTCTTGTGACCAGCCATTTAAATTAAACTAGCTGAACTTGCAGCGATTCCTTCGATATAAGTATGTATTGGAATAGTACAATTAGTAATTGCATCGATTAAAGGAATGGCTGCAAATACATCTCCACCATTCGAATTAATATAAATTTTTAATGGTTTAGGTTGTGCAGATTCAATCAAGTCAGAATTATCAGTTAAAAAGTTTTTCCAACGTTTTTCAGCGTTTTTGTTACTAGTAATTACCCATGACTGTTTTGATTGATATACCATTGTATAGATAATATTCATTTATAGTATAATCTTCAGAATCATCAGAATCGAAAAAGTATATCAAAGTGTATTAAAATGATTTAAAACTATATTTATATATTGTATTAGATTTAATAAATGAAAGCAAGAGATGTTATGAAATTACTTAATATTTGCAGAACTACTTTGTATAACTATACAAAAGATGGTACTATTAAAGCTACACTTCTTTCTAATGGATATTATGATTATGATGAAGAATCTGTTTTAAAATTTATTAAAAAAGATAATCGCTCTAATGTTATTTATGCTAGAGTTTCAACATATAAACAAAAAAATGATTTACAAATGCAAATTAATAAAATACAAAAATACTGTAAAGATAACAAAATCGACATCGAAAAAATTTATTCTGAAGTTTCTAGTGGAATTGATTTTGAAAGAATTCAATTTAACGAATTAATGAATGATGTATTTAATCATAAAATTAAAAATATTTATGTTTCTCATAGAGATAGACTAACTAGATTGTCATTTAAAACTATTGAAAATATATTTGAAAAATTTAATACTAAAATTATAGTTATTAATGATGATAATAGTGAAAATAATGATCATGAAGTTTTTGAAGAACTTATTAGTTTAATGCATATATTTTCTACCACATTATATTCGAATAGAAGAAAAAATAAAATAAATATATATAAACAAGATATTGAAAATTTTATTTCAAACGAAAATTAATTTTTATAAAAATAATTTAAAGATATATTTACATATCTTTAATATACTTTGATATAGTTTATGGAAACTAAACCTAATGTTAAACTAAAAACATTTACATACTTTATTAGACAACATAAACAAAAAAATATTTTAGACTTTATGTGTAAAATATCTAAAAATATTTATAATTGTACTTTGTTTATTTATAAAATATATAAAATTTACCAAAATGATATTTATAAGGAATTATATAATTATATTTTGCTTAATAAACTTGAAAAAAAATATATCAATAAACCAAAAGAAGAACGTAAAAAATATAATAAAAATGCTAAAAAAGAAGTAAAAGATGATGATATTAAGAAAATTGAAATTGAATTTTATTTATTATTTGATAAATATTACAAATTATATATTAAAAATAAAAGTGTAGTTGTATCTAATAATAAAATTATATATAAATATATCATATCAGATATTGAATCAAATAAAATAATTGTTTTAAACAAAAACTATAAAACTCTACTTGACAAATATTTAGTGAATGTATCAAAACTTAAAAATATATCCTTTAATGAATCAAATAAAATTATTGCTATTGATAATATTGTTAATTCAATTATTAAATCATTATATATAAAAAATTATTTTCATGTAAAAAAATTACAAGAAAATAAACAGACAGTTGATGAAAAATTTAATGATATAATTGAAACCATAAAAAAAGGTGAATTTATATATAATGATGACAATATACACTGGCGAGAGAAAATAACAAAAGAACTTAATATAAATAAAATATCATCAATTGAAAATTTTATAAATAGATTAACATATAAATACATTGGTGATAATAAGGAAAAACTTCCTTCAGATGTTATTATAAATATTATTGCAAAAGCATATGGAACAATTAAAAGTTATTATGGCACAATTAAATCAGGTAAACAACCTAAATCGAATATTGCAAAATATTTAGACAAAGATGCAAAATTTAATTTGTTTTATTATTTTAGATCGTTTAAAATATTAGACGATGGTATTAGATTAAATGTTGGAAATTATATAAATGAAAATTATAAAGATATAATCAAACATGATTTGAAATCAATAAATATTAAAAAAACTAAATATTATTATAATCAAAATAATTTAGTTAATTTATCAAAAAATAAATTAAAACTGAATAAACAAAAAGGTTATAAATATACAAAAATAAATAATATGTTAATTGAAGATAATAATTTATTAACTTTTAATTACATTTATTTGCCATTAAATAAAAAAATAGAATCTAGTAAAATAAATTTAATTGAAATCAAACCAGAAAATAATAAAATTAAAATATGTATAACTTATGAACAAGTTTGTAAACATGAAATCAAAGAATATAATATCGAGGATTTTAATAAACTTAATATAGATGAAAAACTTAAAAAATCAGTATCTATAGACACAGGTATATTAAATTTATTAACAATTTATAATCCAACAGGTGAACAACATATAATAAGAGGAAATAGTTTACTAAGTATAAATCATTTTTATAATAAAAAAATAGACAAATTAAATTCATTAAATAAAAAATTACACAATAAAAGTAGTTATAACAGACTACATAGTTTATTAAAAGAACGTGAAAATAAAATAAATGGTTGTTTTAATAAAATTATTGATAAATTAATCAATACTTATGAAGACAAAGAAGTATTTATAGTTGGATATAATCCAAATTGGAAAAATAAAGTGGATATGGGTAAAAAGAATAATAAAAATTTTTACCAGATAGCTTATAAAAAGTTTTTAGATAAACTAAATGATAAATTATCATATCATAATAAAAAACTATTGTTAGTAAAAGAATCATACACATCAAAATGTGATTCATTAGCTTTAGAAACAATAGGATTTCATGAAAAGTATTTGGGTAAAAGACATAAACGTGGATTATTTAAATCATCAAAAAATAAATTAATAAATGCGGATTTAAATGGTGCAATAAACATAATGAGAAAATATATAAATCTAAATGAAATAAAAGGGAAGAATTTATTTAATCCCAAGATTCTAAATATATGGGGTGATGTTGTAAAACCAGCTCCTAAGAGTACTAGTCAACAAACTATTATAACAGTTGGTATCCTAAAAGCTTACCAGAAAGGTATATTTTAATACACTTTGATATACTTTTACTGACTAGAATCAGAACCTTTTTGCATGTTTAATAAACTTTCTAATGGTATTTCTAATTCATCTTCTTCTTGAGCCTTTATAGGCTTCTTTTTAATTTTGTTTTTGTTCAAATAGCTTTGTAATAATTTGTAATTTTTACTCATTTCTAAATACTAAGTATAAATTAAAATTTTTATATAAAATAATTATTTATCCTCCAATATTTAATAATATGGATATAGTTCATACAATTAAAAGTATATTTTCAACAGTTAAAAATATTAGAACAGACTATAAAAAAATTTATACAATATTTGAAGAACCTATTAATATAATAGATAATTTATATTATTGTTCTGAATTTAATTATAATAATGAATCTGTTATACGTGATTATAATTTTAAAAATATAATATATGTTGGAACAATAGATAGTCTACAAATAGTATTACCCAATTCTAAATATTATAATATAAATTTAGATTTTGATATTGTTAAACAAGATAAAATTTTTGAATATGTAGAATTAATTAATAGATTACAATTAATAGATAATCCTGATTCTAATGAAAAAGATAATATTATGATATATTCTGATTCTATTGATAAAATTTATTTTATATTAATATGTTTACTTATTTGTAAATATAATTTTACTATAAAAAAAGCAATAAGATTTTTAGAAAAAACTTTTAAATTAAAAAAAAATACAATTAAACTAGATGATAAAACTATAGAAATTATATCATACTTTACTTAGTTGATTGATTTTGCTTATTTAGACATGAGACTTGATTTGTGAACGATTAACTTTAAATTTTTTAACAAGATGATCAATAATTCTGTCAGCATCTCCAGTAGTAAATACAACGAATTCTTCACCGGATTCTTCTTTGACACATCCATTAATACCACATCCTCGTTTAACTTCACTTACAAGTACTTCAACAAGTTCTTTGTCTGATAAATCAAGTTCACAAACATAAATATCCCATGCATTAGACTTTCTAGGTCTAAGTTTCTTACGAATATGACATCCGTTTACAAATAGAGTAGGAATTAGACCAATTAGTCTTTTTCTCTTTGCATCCTTATCTTCTTCTCCTTTTACTTCCTCTGGAAAATTTTGATCATCGAAACCAAATCCAATATCGGTTCCATTGGCAAAAGAAGGTGAACTTAGATTAGAAATAGGACTAGTCATTACAGAATTAGTCTTAGAACTTTGATTAGCTTTTTCAGATTTATTTTTTCTGTTTTTCTTATTGTTCTTTACTTGCTTTTCCTCTTCCTCCTCCTCTTCTTCTTCTTTCTCGTCCTTTTCTTCATCATCATTATTTTTACTACCTGAATCAGAATTTTCTTCGTCAGGTACATGAGTTACACCTCGGTTATCAATACGCTTAACCTCGAGTTTGGCTTTCTTCTTTTTATCAATATCCTTCTTGGTATGCTTTTGATTTGAGCTCTTAACAGCTTTAAATTCGTCTACGAAATTATCTGCCATTATAATAGGATTATATAAGTATATATACATATAATTAATAAGTATTAATATCAATTTTTTTTATATATAATTTTATTCATTTTTCTTAAAATTATATAGTTAAAATACCCATATATTGTATAGGGTACCAGTGGGATTAATAGTATATAAGGATTTGGCTTAAATATAAAAAAAATAGCTGTAAAATACAATACCGTACTCATAAATAATATTATTAATTGGTATAAAAAAGAACCAAATGTTTTACCAATAAATATCTTATATCCAAACCAAAAATAAAACAAAGAAATTATATAACCTAACACGTACATTCTCTATATAATTATTTATATAAAAAAACAAAAAAATATTAAATAAAAACTATTTTCAATCAGATTTTCTTAAATTACAAATGGAATAACTTTTTCAATAATATTAGTTGAAAGAGTCTCATTTGAATCTTTCGCTAAACACTGACCCATTCTAATACAGTTTTTAATTTGTCGCCCGTTCATTTCAATTTGACTTAATTTTTGAATGTCTTCAATGCTAATATTTACATTCGAAGCTTTTAATAGATTAGTCCAAATTTTATTTCGTGAATCTTCATTTAATTCATTATATCCAATATTGATAGAAATACGGCTACGGAATGCCTCATCAAAATGTTCAGGTCGATTTGTTGTTAAAAACATAATTCCTTGATAGTTTTCAAGTAATCTCAAGAATATAGAGACCATTGCATTTCTTATTAAATCATTTGTAGAACGTTTTTCCATAAAAATATCAGCTTCATCTATTAGAATAATAGCATTCCATGCATGTGCAATTTCCAATACTTCTGCTAATTTAGACCAGATATTCTTTTGTGTTTTTCACTTTGAATATGTTTATCATATAGTTTTTTAATAAAACTTCCAAAATCACAATTATCACAATAATGAGTATATTCTTTTCTTCTATCATCTTTAGTTTTGTGTAAATTTAATATATGGGATTTAATACTTCTTACATCAGAAGCTTCATAATTACAGTATTGACACTTTTTCTCTTGACAATCAGAACGTGTCTTCTTTTTACCTGTTAAATGAAGAATTGATTTATTATGTCTTTCAAATAAATATTTATTATCTGTTTTATAATTACATTTTTCACAAATATATTCAACAATATCTTTCATTTTAATCTATCTATTTAATTTTCAATATTTTGAGATAATAAATAATCATATTTAAAAATAAAAATATATAAATTATATATATTATAATGAGTAAAACTAAATATTTACCAAATGATTTTTTTTCTAACCACCCCAAAAGTAAGTATTGAAGTATTAAAAATAATATAAAACCTGATAATATATTAAATAAATGTGAAACTAAATATTTATTTGATTGTGAAGAATGTTCTCATACAATTAAAATATCACCTTATTCTATAAACAAAAATGTCTGGTGTTCATATTGTGCCCATTTAAAATTATGTGGTAATGAAGATTGTAAATATTGTTTTAATAATTCTTTTGCTTCATCAAATAAAGTGAAATTTTTTAGCACCAAAAATAATATTAATCCTATCAATATTTTTAGAAAAAGTCAAACTAAATATATATTTGAATGTGATATTTGTTTACATACATTTAATAAAAGTCTAGATAAAATATATGAAGATAAAAATCATTGTCCTTATTGTGCAACATCTTCTTCAGTATTATGTGATGATGAAAATTGTAAATTTTGTTATGAAAAATCATTTAATTCAAATCCAAAAGCTATTTATTGGAGTGATAAAAATATAATTAAACCAAGACATATTATGAAAAAAAGTTCTAATAAATATTGGTTTAATTGTCCTGATTGTAAACATGAATTTGAAAGACCACTGTGTGATATTAAAAATGATTCTTTTTGTCCATATTGTGCAGTGCCATCAAAAATACTATGTGATGATGAAAAATGTAAAAGTTGTTTCACAAGATCATTTGCATCAGAAGCAAAATTAGACTATTGGAGTGAAAAAAATAATATATCACCTAGACTTGTTCTTAAAAATTCTAATAAAAAATATTTTTTTAATTGTAGCGATTGTAAACATGAATTTTCAAACACACTAGATTGTGTAATATTACTAAACCAATGGTGTCCATTTTGTGGAGGAAATCAGTTATGTCAAAATAATGATTGTAATTATTGTTATAATAGATCATTTGCATCAAACCCCAAATCAATATATTGGTGTCCTACAAACAAAATAAACCCAAGACAAGTTTTTAAAGCGTCTAGTAATAAATATAATTTTATATGCAATTATTGTAGTAAACAATTTAGTTCTACTATTGATCATATACACAACGGTTCATGGTGTCCATATTGTTATAACAAAACCGAAAAAACATTTTATACAAAAATTAAAAATATTTATAAAAATTTAATTCATAGATTTAGCGTAAAATGGTGTAAAAATATTAAAGAGTTACCATTTGATTTTGTTTTACCAAATGATAAAATTATAATTGAATTAGATGGAGGACAACATTTTAAACAAGTATCTAATTGGAAATCTCCTGAAGAAACACAAAAAACAGATATTTATAAAATGAAATGTGCTAATTTAAATGGTTATTCTGTTATAAGAATATTACAATTAGATGTTTATTATAATAAATATGATTGGATTAAAGAAATTATAAATACAATTGAACTAATTAAAATTCAAAATAAAGTTCAAAATATTTATTTATCAAAATCAAATGAATATGATACTCATAAAAAACTTATGATTGAAAATTAACATATTAATATTTAGATAACAAAAGGAATAACTTTTTTAATATACTCTTTAGATACTGATTCATTCTTATCAATAGCTAATGATTGTGCCATTCTTATACTGTTCTTAATTTGACGACCGTTCATCTGAATATCCGAAAGTTCTTTAATATCATCTTCAGATAATTCAATTTTAGCAACTTTAATTAAATTTGACCAAATTTGTTGTCTTGATAATTTGTCAAGTTCATTATATTCAATACTAATAGAAATGCGTGATTTAAAAGCAGAATCGAGCTCATTTGCTCTATTAGTAGTAAGGAACATTACACCCTGATGACTTTCTAATAGTCGTAGGAAAATAGAAACCATTGCATTTCTTATAATATCATTAACACTTCGTTTTTCCATAAATATATCAGCTTCATCAAGTAAAATAACTGCATCCCATGCATTTGCAATCTCTAGAATCTCTGCTAGTTTTTTTTCTAATTCACATTGATTTGTACCAAGTTCACCCACTGAAATTGTGTATAGTGGTTTATGTAATAGCTCACTAATTGACTGTGCAAGAACCGTTTTTCCTACCCCAGGTGGACCCGAGAGTAGAGTAACACAACCTCCACTTTTACCACTAATAAAATCAGTAAATGTTTTGTTATTATTTACAATAAGTGCTTTCACCATAGATTTGATTGATTCATCCAATACTACTAAATCAAATGCATTATCATCAAATTTAATATCAGATACATTATCAATAAGTAGTTCACCCCAGTCTTTGGTTACAAAACTGAAACCACAAGTAAAAGGTGAGCACATAAACATTAAATCTTCGGGTACAGATTCACATTCAACAGCACCTCTGTAATTAAAATATCCAGGACTTTTCTTTTGGAAACCGGTAGGGTCAATCATTACTCTACCTTCAGCTTTAAATTTATATAGCCCATACATTGTTTTTCTAAACATATTACCAGAATAATGAATATAATTTGATGAAAGTGCATATTTAACATATTTGCGTCCACGCTCAGTTAAAATAGTTAGTTCTGAATCTGAAATAGGACGAACTGGAAGATTTTTAATATATTGAGCACCACCAAAAGAATTAATAGTAAATGTTTTATCATGTTGAATAAATTTATCACCACGAGAAACAGTTATTTTTCCGTAAACTAAAAATACTGGCATGCCAAAAGAATCAACAGAACGTTCAGCACGATTTACCATAAATCCAACAGGTTGTTCATACATTGAACCGATACATTTGGTTCCAATCTTAAATAGTTGGTCTAGATTCGCAAAATTAATTTTACCATCTGAACTCATTCGCTCTAATTGTTCAATCTTATCTTTAAAGTATTCATTTAACCAAGATGATAACTCAATTAGATTGTATTGACCCGAGTTCTCAATTTTAGATTGTATATCTTTTAAATGTGGATATAGTTCCATAGGAGACAGCTTTACAGGATCATTATAAACTTCATCTGTATCTAGTAGATCAGTAAGGGTCTTAATTATTTCCTCATCAACATTACGTCTAAATATAAGAGTGGTCACAGTTTGTAACCCTCCCATCATTGTGTTAACCTCCTTGATTTCCACCTCAAAATTAGAATATTGTGTTATTTCAGCCATTTGCTATATTATGTTAATATATAATGATAAAATATATATTACCTTAAAAAATCAACTTTTTATTCTTCTCTTATAACAATAAAATATATTCTGGCTATTGGTTTGACTTTATATATTTGTTATACTAATTTATTCGTTTTTTTTCATACTTCTAAAATCAATCAATTCGATATTATCAGGACTATATTGAATCCAGCCGATTGGACTGATAATTTCTCCATTAATTACCAAAGCATAGACATCAGACTCTCCATATTTACCACAAATCATTTTTTGAGGTTCTTCTTGGTATTTATCCATTAAATCTTTTATAATTATATTTAATGAATCAATTGTACTCACAGTTGTAAATTCATATTTTAATTCACAACTTACAATTTTTTTTTCATTATCTTTATCCGAATCATTTGGATTAACTGATATCTTATTTATATCATAATCCGGATCTATATTGGTTAAACATCCGGTATTACTTAAACATTCAAAATTTTCTTCATAAGATGTGTGATATGTTAATAACTCTTTTAAAGCCTCTTCTTTGGGTTTACAAGATGTCCATAACACATAATCATATGAACTAGTATCATTAATTTTACTTGGAATTGATAATTTAAAATTTTGTATATCAATGGTTTCTTTTGGTTGTGCAATCAGATGTGTATCCAAATTCAAATGTCTTAAGAGTAATTCTAAATCTTGATAATTTCTATTAGGATCATTTTTTAACCAACCCACAGTACTTTGACAAAAAGCTGGTAAATTCTTAAATTTATCTGACACAGCTATATTATGAATAGCTATATCATCAGGTGATTCATTTTCATTAGGTTTAATATAACTAATTTTAATCATTTAGGATTAATTTATATAATATATCAAATTGTCTTGTCCTTAAATAATATAATAAATTACATAAATTGTTAACAAAAATAAATAAAATAAATATTTTGAATATTTATTATTTGATTTTTTGTATTTGATTATTTTACTTATTATTTCATTATCATATAAATCTATATCTTCAATATCAATATATTCAGAATCAGGCATGATATACTTTTTATTAAATAGTTGTTCTCCATCATTATCATAATAATAGTATTTATCTATATGATAATTGAGATTAAGTCTTTTTACCATATAATAATCTCCTGTTATATTGTTTATAAAATATATTTTTATATCATGAGACTGTGAATTTATAATTTTATAAGGGATCCCATCTATAAATATTACAAATTCATATAATTTTTTTTTAATCATTTCATCAAATAGACTAAAATCTTGATTTTTGATTCTTTCTAAACAAATCAAATGTAAAGTTAAATTTATTTTTTCTTTAAATTTTGTTCCATATTTATTATTTTCGATTATTTTTATAATCATATATTTTTATATATAATTATACAATCTAAATTATATTTTTCAAATCGAGATTTACAGAATAATTTAATAAGGTTAACGTTAAACTCATTATTATTACATAAAAACTATAATTTTTATAATTAGATATCCGACTCATAATATTTATATTATTAAACAAATTATATTTATTTAAATTTTTTGTTAAACTATTTTTTTCCATAAATTTTAAATCTGTTTTATCTTTAGATTTGACTTTATCCTTAGATTTGGTATTAACTTTTGATTTAACTTTATCTTTTAATTTTGCTTTATCTTTTAATTTATCCTTTGATTTAGCTTTATCCTTTGATTTAGCTTTATCCTTTAATTTGGCTTTATCTTTTGGTTTTACATTTTTTTTAATCTTAATATCATTTTCTGGATCATAGCTAGATTCTAATGCTGGATCTCTTACAAATAGAACAAATTCTGTATTTGCGATAATTTTACCATTAGAAACTAAAACTATATTTAAAACATAATCACCTATTGTTAATCCTTTATAAAAATGAATTTTTCCACTAGTATCTACCAAAACACCCTTTAATGGTTTAGCAATATGAAAATTATACTTTCCGGGTTGTGAAATAGTTGGTACAGGGCTAAATGTATGATCTTCATTAATAGAATGTATATGAAAATTTGGTTCATAACTAAATGTCATTATATTTAACAACTATATAATATATACTTATAATTAAAAAAATAACTGAAAGTAAAAAATAACTGGAAGTAAAAATTTACTTTTACTTGATAATTTTATTACAATATTCATCAAATGTTCCATTAAATTTCTTTACTTTTTTCTTAGTTATTTCATAAATTGTACCATCTTGAATAGATTCAATCAAATACATATCGTGAGTAATTACAATTATTCCTCCATTAAAATTATTTATACCTTGAATTAAACCTTCAATACTTTCTGAATCTAAATGATTTGTAGGCTCATCCATAAGTATTAAATGAGGATTTTGCATTTGAACTGATGCCAATGAAACTCTGGCCTTTTGACCACCTGATAATAGCGAAATTTTAGTATTTGGTAAATCAATTGCATCTGTCTTTTTAATTCCAAGTCTTCCTAAAATGGCTCTACACTTGTTGTTATCGAGTTGAGAATTAATTGATTGAAGAAATTGAATTGGTGTTGAATTTAACGGGAGATTATCAACAATTTGCTGATGGTAGTATCCAACTCTTAATCTTGAATCTCTTAATACATAACCTGATGTTGGCTCAATCATTTGACAGGCTAATTTAAATAATGTGGTTTTTCCAATACCATTGGGACCAACCAAAATATTTTTACTACCTAAACTCATAGCATAATCAACAGAATCAAATATTTGTTTATCTCCATATGAATATGATACTTCTCTAAATTCAATAATATTATTAGAACCTAGTTCATTAACCTCTTCAAAATCAATATTAACTTCATAAGGTTTTGGTGGTCTTGGTACACCTTCTTTTTTAATAAATTCATCAACATCTTTTTTGGGTGTAGCTTTTCTTCTTAGTTCTTCAACTCGTTTTTGAAGTTTTTCATAATTTCGTTCAACTTCTTTACCCATCATTTCTATCATTTTTTGAACTTTAAAATAATTACCTCGCACTGTATATACTTTTGTACCTGTCATTTCTGGATTACCAATATACCAAATTGTTTGTGCAATCGCATTTATCAAGTGAATTTGATGAGTAATCACAATTAAACTATTTTTATAATTTGACAGATAATCAGTTAACCAAATAACTGCATCTAAATCCAAATGGTTTGTAGGTTCATCCAAGATCAATAGACTAGGACAACGTAATAGGGCTTTACCTAATGCCAGTCTCATTCTCCATCCTCCAGATAGTATACTGACTGATAATTCTGGATTATCAAATCCCAGTCCTGATAAAATTCGTTTTGATTCTGCTTCAAATCTATCCCAATCATTATTAACTAGTTCTTCTGTTATTTGTTGGTATTCTTCGTTTTGAGCATCAGATAAATTTTCAATTTGTTCTAATTCTCTTAATTTTTTGTATTGGATATATAGTTCTGGATTTGCTCCTAAGATAAAGTCTCGAATTTTGTTTTCATTATCTTCAAGTTCAATATCTTGTTCTATCATCAAAACATCTAGATCCTTAACTTTTTCATATAGATGTTTTATCAGGGTTGTTTTTCCTGCACCATTTTGTCCAATAACCACATATTTTGTATTTTCATTTATAACTATGTTAGATTCTTTAATTAAAGTCTTTCCATTAATCACAATTTCAACTGGTCCTGCAAATATTGTTCCAAGATTTTCACTAGGATTCTTATTTCCATTACTCAAACTTGTTATTTGTTTTTTAGTTTCTTGTTTGGATTTTTTCATTTGGTCTCTAAGTTTTTTATTAATTTTTGGCCCAGATTGAATTTTTCTTGGTTCGACTATTTCTTCAGCTTGGAAACTAACATTCTCTTCAATAACTATTACTGTATTTAAATTTAAAGTTTGTTCTACGATTTCAGAATTTTTAATTTCTTCAACATCATTTATAGATTTATCTGTTTCATAATCTAACTCAGATTTTGTGTCAGAATCATCAGAGTCAGAATCATCAGTGTCAGAATCATCAGAGTCAGAATCATCAGTGTCAGAATCATTAGAATTAGAATCAGAGTTAGAATCATCCATAATCAAATTGAATCTATTGCCTGAACTAAAAGTCTTTTTAGATTTATTTTTAGGTTCTTGAGATGATTCAGAATCTGAATCGGAAGATTGATTTACACTCATATCAGATTTTTCCGAATCAGAATTTTGATTATTATTAATATTTTTATTATTTTTTTTATTAGCAATGTTATTCTTTTTGGGTGGCATATTTAATGTATAGGGTTAATATATATAGAGTATATTTTATATATTAATTTATAAAAAAATCAATTTTTATTTGAAAATCTAGTTAAGATATTCAATAACAAATTCTACAAATTGTTTAATTTTCATAACTAGTTCGTAATCCAGATTATATTCAATTTGGGATTCACTTGAACCAATTTTATTATATAAATATTTTGAACCAGATTCACTAGTTCTAATTTCTTGAAATGCTTCAAGTGTCTTACCCATTGGACCTCTAATTATTACTTGGTCTCTAGTAAGTCTAGATTCATATTGAGTGATTAAATCATTATATTGTTCTTGGGTACAAATATTATTAATAAATTGTCTAATTGTTTCTAATTCATCTTTATTAATTAAATACATAAGTTCTAATGCTGTTGTATTATGATTTTTTTCCAAATACTTTGTTTTTTTAATAGAATCAGGTTTTCCACCTCCCATTAATTGTTGTATTTGTGCACTAATATCTTCTATATTAATATCTTGTTCTTTTGTTTGATTATTAACTTCATCTTCACCTTCTTTGTCTACATCTTTTTCAGTCTCTTCATCCTCTTCATTTTCATCCTTGATTAAAAAATCTTCTAAATCTTCTTGTTCTTGCACATCATAAAATTCATTAGTCCAAATGTTAGAAATATTACCCAGTATATTCATTGGATTATCTTTTTTTATTCCCATATTTAAATTTCCAATCGAACCTAAATTTCCTAACATAGAATTAAATACACCCATATCAATTGGTAATCCAGAACCACCAAACATTCCTTTCATTACACCATCAAGTGCGTTAAAATTATTTGTTTTATTAGTATTGGAATCAAATGAATCAGATGAATTAGATGAATTATTTGAAATATCTGAATCAGAAGAGTTATCTGAAATATCTTCCCATTCTGTTTTATCTTTTTCATCCACAACATCACCATTAATCTCACCAATTTCTTCATCTTGTTCATCATCTTCTTCATCATCTTCTTCATCATCATCTTGATCATCGTCTTCATCATCATCTTGATCATCGTCTTCATCATCATCTTGATCATCGTCTTCATCATCATCTTGATCATCGTCTTCATTTAAAAAAGATCCTAAAATATTCTTCATGTTATCAGGAATTTCTTTTTCGAATTCTCCATTAATTTTATCATGATTATCCGGATTAAGTGGGTCCATTTTTAGAACAATATCAAACAAAGATTTTGAATCTAAATCTAATTCTCCAATAATTGGAATTTTATCATTTATAACAGATTCATCAAATTTAGAATTTGAATAATAAATTTCATCAAATTTTTTGGTATTAAAATTAAATTTACCTTGAATAGGTTGAATGAACGAAAACATCATATTTCCCATCATAGCAAAACTTGGATTTTTTTTTGTTAACATATCTAAAATAATACTGTTAATATCACGTCCTACATTTAGACATATGTTTGATTCAGGGCTAGAAATATTTTTTTCCAAATGAAATTTAATATTTTTAGATTCATCTTTTAAATGTACAGTAACTTCTATTACGGATTTACCTTCAATATCTATTTGTTCCCAAGTAAAATTCATATTAATAACATTAAATAATTTTACTTATTTAAATTAATTCATTATTAGATTTAATTTCCAAGTTAATTTTTTCAATCAATTTGATATAACATTTATATGTATATTTAACATCTACAAGTGAATTATGCGCATCTATCATATTTTCTTTATATAATTCTAAATACAATTTGTCTAAAGATTTACCACCAGATAATTTTTTTGTACAAATAATATTTTTTCTTTCAAAAATATCAAAAATTTGATTAGAATTTTCATAACCTGATTTTATATCAGAAATTATTATGTCATATTTTCTAAAATTTTTTAGTACACATCTAGTATCATAAAGCACATTATGACCAATTACAGAATCTGATTTTTCTAAAGATTCAATAAATTTATTTGCCACTATATTAAAATCAGTGCCGTCTTTTCTTAATTTTTCAACTGAAATTTTATGTATTTGATATGAATCTTTTGATGTTAATCTATCCTTTATAAAGTAATCGTGAGTTTCAATAATCTTATTATCTTGATTAATTAAAACCCATGATATTTGTAATATATCACCATTAAAATCGCTTGTTTCTGTATCAAATACCATGGATACATTTGATTTTAAATTTGGATTAAAATATATTATGTGAGCCTGTTTTTTATTAATTAATTGTTTATCAGTACTTTCGTATTTAATTGATGGTTTAGGTCTTGAACTGTTCTGATCAAACTCTATTTTTTTTTCTAAAATTTCTATTAGTTTTTCACAATTATACTTTTCTGGTAAATCTAATGTATACATTTTACCAGAAAAAATATTTATGATAGAAATTTTTTTTATTAATTTTTTGTCTTTTTTAGATAACAAGCTATAATACAATAATAGTTGTATCATCCATTCTAATCTATATTCATGTTCTGAACATTTTAAATCTATTAAATTTTCATCAACTATATCTATTAAATCAATTTCCCCGCATATACTACACGTACGATTTTTTATTTTAAATCTGTGTTGTACATTAATTTTACAAGTAGATTTATTTAATACTAAATAATCAATAATTTTATCCATACGTTCTAACAAATTAATTCCATCAAAATCTTTTGTCAAGTTACTATTTATTAAGGAAAAAATATTTTTATATGCTAACCGATTTCTATCATTTCTAAAATTTCTACATAGAGAAATCCAATATATTTCATTTAAACTAGAAAGATTTGTTATATTGTAATCTTGTAATTTCAAATAAGCTTTTGCTATAGAAACTAATATATTATTAGGATATGTATATTTTCTTCTGGTATTGATATAAGTTTTATTTTTTTGTTTTTTATGTTCTTCCATTTGTTTTTCATCTAATTCTTTGGAATCTAGAATATATTCGGCATCTACATCATCAAATTCTAGTTTAAATTTACACATAATTCCTCTAGTTACGTATCTATCACAAAATTCCCCAACATCAGGTTCATAAGAATTGGCTTTTATTTGTTCTGTAAAACTGATTAATGTTTCAGAGTCAATAATTTTGGTGACCACAGGATTTGAATTGATAATAAGATTTTCTTCTCTTAATAAATTTAAATCCTCTGGAGATAGCAATGTTATTAATTCAGTTACTCCATATGATTCCTTAAGAACAACTTGATCATCTGAACCACCAAATAATTCTTCACTTTTGTATCTGATTGCGTTTCTATATCTTGTATAACTAAGTAATTCAAATACTTCGTTAATAAATACACTTATTGGAATTTCTTTTTGGTTCGCTATTAGGTATAATTTTGACCTTGCTCTTGTAACCCCGACATAAAATAATCTACGCTCTTCTTCGATATTTTTAATATTGTTATTTAGATGTTCTGGCCAATGTTCATGACTCAACCCTAGTATTATTACTAAATCCCATTCTAATCCTTTGGATTTATGTATAGTAGTCACAGCAATTTTATTAGGTACCAACATTTTTTTTATATCTTCATTATTTTTATCAGTAATACAAGCAACATGTTCTATTTTTCTTTTTGTAAATTCAGTCTCCATTAGCTTTAGTGGATATGAGTTTCTTGATAGTATTGCTATCCTATGTAACAGTGTTCCTGAATTAATAGCTTCTTGAACTTTTTTACATATATAATCAATTGAATCTGATTCGGTTTCACACATTACAAATTTCGGTTTTTCAGTAGAGTTATCATGCGCAACCATATTTTTTTCTACTTTTAATTCGTTAAAACTAATAGATTTATTGGCTAATTTAACAATAGAACTAGTTGACCGATAATTTGTAGTTAATTTATAAGTCTGTGAATCAATTATACGGTCAAAATTTATCATATAATAATTATTTGTTCCTCTAAATTGATAAATATTTTGACAATCATCCCCAATAACTGTAAGCACACAATTATTATCAGTAAATATTTTTAGTATTTGAAATTGTACATCATTTACATCTTGAAATTCATCAAAAAATATATATTTGTATTGGGAAGCAATTTCTTTTCCGTATTTTTTCATCAAACCTAGTCCTGTATGAGAATATTCACTTACCGAATATAATTTTACATCAGAATCATAATTATAATAATTCATTAGCTTATAACAAAACGCATCTATTGTATATATATGTAAATGTATAGGAAAACCAAATAAACTTGATACCCTATTTCTAATATTTTGTGCTGAATCACGATTAAATGTTAAAATTAGTATACGATCTGGAGTAGTATAATTATCTAGTATATGTTTGACTCTACATAAAATTGTTGTGGTTTTCCCAGAACCTGCTCCTGCAATTACTCTCATATTTAAATCTGGATCTGCTTGCACTATTAATTGTTGTTCTAAATCCAATTTTATTATTGTGTCGTCAAATTTAAATTCTGTACTGGTTTGAGAATTAAAATTTTGTTTGTATCGTTTTAATCCTTGAATCAAACTAAGCAATTTAGGTTTATTTAATGTAGAAAGATTATCCGATACATAATCTGAAATTAATTTGATATTGGAGTATAATTCTGGTTTAGATAAATTATCATTTAAATCAAGTGATTTTATTAAATTATACAAACTCATAAATTATTAATGTCTTAGTTTAACATAATAATTTTAATATTAAATTATTATTTATTTTCATTAAGAAATTTTATAACATAATCTTGGTCTAATTCTTTGATTTTACTTAATTTGAAATTATGTGCATAAAATATATTATTTTCTTGAATTAAAAAATATTCATTCAAGTTATTAAGATATACACGTTCATCAAACATGTAAATAATCCAATCCAAATAATCATAATGTTTTACCAACTGAAATTTTGTATTGAATCCAGATGGATATTCTATATAAGTAAGTTTTGATTTTAATAGTAAATATCCCTTTGATTGATATGAATAATGTATTGAAACTATATAATATCTTTGTACACTGATTCCATCTTGTAAAAACTTATGTGCACCAACACCAATTAGATTTGGATATTTGCACATATACATTATATAATATATATATAATAGTTAAAAATCAAATTTTATAAATATATTATTAAAAATAATATAAAATTATATCAACTTTAATTTTTATATTCTTTATGGAATCAGAGGTCGATACATATGTATCTATAGAGGTTGAAATTGAAAATAGGATTAAGTTGATTGAAAAGAATATGATTTACTTAAAGAATAAAAAAATTGCTAAAAAAATTAAATCAGAAAGTTTTTCAAACCAATATAAAAATTATAAATTTGCAATTAATGCTCTGATGGATGAACCTAATTATTATAAAGTTATTAGAGAATTGGTTATATGTGAAAATAATTCTGCTAATGATATTGAAATTTTTAATTCAGAACATTGGGATACCATATACCAATATAAAAAATTTGGTAAAAATATGATTAAAATATTTAAAATTGCAAGAAAATTAGATTATATTACTAACTTTGAATATAAAATTTTAAAAAAAATCAGTAAACATATTAAAAATGTATGGAAGACAGATGAAATTTTTGAAAATATGTATTTGGATAAGATATATGATATTCCTACATTTAAAGAAGTTGAATTTTATTTTTCAGTATCTGATATTATTATAGCTAAATTAAAAGTTTGCAATGATATAAAAATAAATAATCAAATTGAAATTATTGATAATGATTATTATATGGAATTAATTAATAAATTGAAAAAAAATTTATCAGGAGTTCAAGATAAAGTCGTCTTGGATGAATGGTAAGTTTTTTTATTAAGTATTTTATGAAAACAATTTAAAGATTTGTTTTGTATATATATTATGGACTATAAGGTGTAGTCCTATTGCTGGAATGGCCGAGCGGTCTAAGGCGTCCGACTCAAGTTCGGATACGAAAGTGCGTGGGTTCGAACCCCACTTCCAGCAAAATTTATAAGATTTTATTTATCCTATAAATTTGTTTTTATAATATTAAAAATTGATTTTTTAACATAAAAAATATATATTAAATATATAAGAAATGTTTATAATAGTTTTATTAGGTTCATATACATTAGCAAATTGTGCATTTGTAAAAACGAAATTATTAGTTAAAGAAAATAATGAACTAAACGAATATAATAATTTTATTACGTCTTGTTGAGAATTTAATTTTTTTCCAGTATTTAACATTGAATATATGATAAATATTTGAATTTAATAATTAAATAAATTATAAATTATATATATATATATATAGTCATGGACCCCCGTGAAAAGCTTAATCTACTAATAAGTCCAACCGAAAATCAAGAACAAGGTGGAGGTAATTCATCTGTCTACTATTTTATATTAGATGAATATAATTTAAATCCAAATCAGGGTTCATATCCACATGATTTATATATAAAATTTTGTAGAATATTTTCAGAACCTGATTTTGCTGAACAATGTGAAAAATTATATATTATAGAAAAAGAACATATTGGAAAAATTAACAATGTTATAAATAGTATAATTACAAATTATCAAGATATTGAGATTAATAAAGTATTAGAAGATCTGAAAGTTAAAGATGTATTTTTATTATTTAACCCAGAATCTCATGCTACTGTTTTTTTAATTAAACAAATACATTCTAAATTATTTTATGTTAGTTTTTTAAATTCTGGTTTTGGATCAGAAAGACAAGAAGTTAAAATAACAAATGAATATCTTACAAAAAGTATTTTAACATATAAAATTGATAAAATAACTTTAGAAAAGTTTTTGCATATGATTAAAATTTGTTCAACATTCAATGAGTTGTATAATAATGTACTAGTATTTTTACAAACTAAAACACTTGATATTGATTTCACAAATAAATATACAGAATTAAAAACAGATATTACAGAAGATTTTAATTTTGTTGAACCACAATTTATTGGTAATTGTGGATATCGTGTTATTACATTATACGAACTAATATACTTTATGCGTGATATTAAATTAAATAAAGCAAAATATTTAGAATATCAAATATTTAAAAGAATTTATGTCAGTACAATATTTTTAGAACAATATGATTTAATTATAAAATCTTCAAACAAAGAATTAATAGAATATTATAAAAATACATATTACTATACTAAAAATGTACTGATTGATATTGAAAAATATATATACACATTAAATAGTTTATTTGTAGAAAAAATCCAACATATTAAAGAAATTATTACTGTGATTGATTTCTATTTCGAAAATTTAGTTAATGAATCTACTTTAGATTTAGAAACTGATATTGGACAAGTTATAGATTTCCCAAGTTTTGATGAAGTAGCAGTTGAAAAAGATAAATATAAATTCGATATTAATATTTATGGATATGAACAGAAATTAAAATTAAGTTATAATACTGAAGAAAAAACTGATTTGTTGATAAAAAATTCAATGGGTTTTTCTACTTTAGATAATTTAAATAATTCAGATTTTGAATTAAACATTAATAACGTATTTAATTTTGAAACAAGTAGACTATTATCAGATGGTTATAATACAGAATTTATTGATGTAATTAGGGATTTACATAATATTATGAAAAAATTAAATGAAACAATACCATTTAATTTATATTTTATAGGAAAAAAAGATGAATCTGATGTTATTACTTCACCTAATGTTTTAATTCACTATTATTTGTATAATAAATATTTATCTCACATATCTAAAAAATTCGGATTAATCAATTCAAAAAATTATCTTAGAATCATTAAAACATATTATAATGATTTTTTATTAAACAAAAATAATTATGACACAATTAATAATGTGTTTTACCAAATAATTAATAAACAAAAATACTATCTGAATTATTTAGAAAACCTAAATTTACATTCTAATTTATACCCATTATTTAGAGGTATACCTAATAAAGAACAACCTATTGTTAGTTTATATTCATTATTAGATTTAAATCTATTTAAAAATGCTAGTATACTTGTTAACGCAATGTATTCTGTTAAAAATAAATTATTTGATAAAATATTTGTAATGTTTTTAAAAACAACTATTTTATCATTTAGATGTACTCGTGCACCAATAAATGAACATAAAATTTCTTTTGCAGAAGCATTTGCAGAAAAAAAAAGGTTAGAAAAATTTTTGATTAGAGAAGAAAGAGTAAGTAGAACCAGAACCGAAAGAAATTGTTCATATTGCTATGTTGGATGTTGTCAAAAAGTTTGTGAATATTTAGATACCAATACTATTCCCCAATTATTTAGACAAGCATTAACAAAATTTGATGAAAACATTAATGAAATAAAATTAGAAACTATATTATCTGATAATGATTTCTCTCCAACATCAATTGCAGATACATTTTATAATAATGCATTTAAACAAATATTTTACATTTCATCAAATCCTTATAATAAATTTGATAATATGATTAATTATTCTTTTGGTCAATTTTACTCACAAGAACAATTAAATAAATTTGTTGAAACATGTGATAGCGAACAAAGAAATAATGTTTCGATAGAAGAAACTGAATACTCACGTAAATATATAAGAGAACCAATATTTAAAACTTTTGAAACAAAACCTTTTGTTTATCCGAAACACTCTTGTGAATCCGCTCCTTCAGTCAGAAAAGAAGTACCAAGAACAACTGCTAGAGGAGGTAGTATAATTTTAAAAGGTGGAGATCAAATAGACACTATGTTATCTAAACTTTTTGATATTAAAAATTATTTTTACTCAAATCAATATACAGAAATTAATGGTAAAATTGATGAAATAAGAGCTATTTATAATATAATTCTTCCAGCTATTCCATTTGTTGTTGCAAATATTAATCCAAATAAATTTAATTCAAATGATTTTGTAGAACTATATTCAAATATATTAGTTGAATTTACAAAAATACCTGATTTTTATAATAAATTTTCTGTAGATTCACAAGCATACAAGTCTTTAGTTCTCACTCTTGGATGTGCTAAAAAAGAGTATACTGGAGATACTTATTATTATAAATTACCAGAACATTCAATTATTAATAAAGATTTATTTAATCAACTAACTGGTTTGTTAAATGATTATTTACCTGAATCTGAACAAATTATTTCTAAAAATTTTACTGAATATTATAAAGAATATGTATCAAATAGTTTAAGTACCAGATTTAAAAAATATGATATACATACAAAAATAGGTAAACTTCAATATAAAAAAGCTCAAAAATTAGAAGAAGATAAATTAAGCAAATTGCGTTCTAGTGGCATTATTAGAGTTAATGAAAAAGGTCAAAATGTAATTGAAATTGATGATGAAGGTAAAGAAATTATTGGTTATGATAAAAATGGATATCCTTTTTACGATTATGTTGATGGAAATCCGAAAAGACCAATATATGGATACTATAGTGATGGAATACCTTATATCGGTATTGATGATGCTGGTAATTATTATTTAGGAAAAAGACCAGATGGTTATCATATATATGGATATAATAATCAATTGGAATTTCACAATTATTTTTCTAGTCTAGATTGTAGAATAATAGATGATTTTAGAAATGAAAATATTGATACAAATTTTTTTAATACCCAATATTTAAATGAAGATATATTGTCAATTAGTGAACCTGGTTTCTATAATAAAAAATCATCTAAAATCCATGAAATAATTGAATTTGATAAAGATAATAATCCAATTTACGAGTATATTAATAAAATTGGTCCAGATGGTCAAAATTATTTACCTGCGGGTACAGAATACTGTCAATTTTTACTAACCCAAGGTAAAGAAGCCGAGGCATTAGAATGTAAAAATAAATATAAAAAAATCACCAAAGTACCAGTGTATGGATATAGTAGTGATTTAAAACCAATTATTGGATTTTACGAAACTACTACTGGAAGATATCCTATATTTGAATATAAATACAATGTTAAAGAAGAAGGTGTATATTCTCCTGTTATTGGATATGATAAATTTAATTTATCTGATGAATATTATGAACGTTCTGGACAATTAATTCCAATTTATGATTATGTGTATGGAAATGATCCTAATTTTATTTATCAAATTCACGGATATGATGAACAAGGACCTTATACATATTTTATGAAAAATAAAGTAAAGTGGTTTAATGATGATAATGCTCCTGTATTTACATATTCTAAATATTATAGAAACAATGGAAGAGTAACTACATTTATCGATGGTGGTGGAGTTCCATTTTTTGGATATAATCCAGAAAATAACTATCACATATATGAATATGATATTAATGATATACCTATTTATGGTTGGTACAATAGAAAACCTGTTTATGGTTTAAGAAACACACGTACAAGAGAAGAAGGTTCTGTAACTTATAATTACGAATATTTAGATGAAAACCCTAAACCATCGTATGGTTCACGTAATTCAATACGCAATAAAGTTTTTACTGAATATTCAGACGAATATGATGAATCATTTGACTTAATTTGGAAACCAATACCTGAGGAAAATAATTTAGTTTTAAGTCGTAATTTAATGGAAGAATGTGAAATTGTAGAAGAAAACGAACGTCAAAGAATGTGGGAAGAAGAAGATAAAAGAAGAGATGAAGAGGATGAAAAAATAAGACAAGAATATAGAGAAAAATATTTTCAAGAACATGGTGTTTATCCTGAAGATGATGTACAAGCCCAAGAAGATGAAGAATATCATGGTTATTCAGAAGATGAAGGAGGATATTCAAGTGAGGATAGTCGAGACAGACGTAGAGGAAGAGGTAGATCATCAGAAGATGATAGACATTGGGGAGGTGGTAAATCTACGATACAAAAAGGTGGATATCTATATTGTGAGATAATTAGTTTAACTCAAGTTAAAAATATTTTATCCCGATACAGAACATATATTGGAGAAGATGTTTATGTCGATATTATCCGCAAATTACAATCAATTAAAAAATACAGAATTAAAATGATGAGTATTATAAAATTATTATCCGTTTACTTTGATAAAATTTTATATGACCAAAAAGAATTACAATCTGTTTTAGATACGATAGATTATAAAAGACAATCAGATAAAGAATCTTATCTTAAATTTGTAGCAAAATTAGAAAATATGTTAATACATAATACATATCAAAACGATGATGAGGATTTTGATAGAGAATATTCTGATATTTTTATTCCAATGATTGAAGCTAAAATTCAAGAACTTAAAATAAACTATGGTATTGATATAGAAATATCTGGACTATGTGAATTTATTAGTTGGGTTAATTACCATATAGTATTTGATGTATTAAATACATTAAGCACTATTAGAGTAATTTTTGACAGTCAACCACAAAATCTTGCTTGTTTACAAAAAGATATCAAGAATAAATATGATAACATAATTAAATTATCAAATGGAGATAATGAAGTTGATGAGGTAGACGAATATATTAATCTAGCAGATAAAAATATTAACTCAATATTATTAGATATTATTGTTAATAGAATTACTGATGTTCAAACAATCAAAGACAATTTTTCAGCTTTGCTAACTATAGAATCCAAGTTTATTAATATAATTAAGACTAATGAATCTAAAACAAATATTGAATTTGGAGAAGAAGCAATTAGAGAAAGTTTTGTACGTGGATTTATGATATATTTTGAAGATAATTTTAGATTTAGAAAATTAATTAAATTTTATAATATTGATGAGGATAAAATAGATGATTATCGGAGTGGTTTATCAGAACAATATAAAACTTTAATTCAATGGTCTAAAATTGTTAAACTATCATTACCTGCCAAATATACTACT
>JACCDY010749577.1_pt1 | contig 32619 bp, 45 predicted proteins | sample 7446391 | NCBI WGS metagenome assembly JACCDY01 (sample SAMN15323451, study PRJNA562643) | freshwater metagenome | isolation source: river surface water | place: USA:Blue River Watershed | collected 2017-08-18 | reverse complement strand
GTAGCAAGACGCAATTCAGTCGTTTTAAATATCCTTTTTCTTAGCATTATGCTTGGGTAGAGCAAGTCACTTACTTCACTTTGATCTGTAATTCCTATACCGCTTTCGAAAAAGTAGGTTTTCTCAGGTACTAAATAAGGACTATCAGCCACGCCAGGTCGGTCAAAAACAACCAAGGTGTCTTGACTAATTAAACTAAACGAGACTGATAGTATAAATATAGAAAGTCTAAATTTCATTAAAAAAGAAAAGTCATCTGTACTCCTAGAAGAAAGTGTTTACTTGATTTGTCTCCCGTTAATGGATTTTTATAGTTATTAATAAATCCATAATCTAAAATTAATGCAGCACGAAAGAGATTTCCTCCTGCCACATTTACATCCAAACCGGAGGATAGTCTAAGAGGTACATCAAACATATGGTAATTACTTTTGTAGGATATTGGTGCATGAAAGCCATCGTCTACGCTATACCATTTTCTAACCACTTTTTGGTGATACATGGGTACTAGACCAATCCCAAAAACAAGTCGAGCGTTTTTTACTATTTCTTTTGTAGGTCGATAATAAAATTGAATTGGAACCTCTAATGATCGAACATTATGACGTTGTCTACCTGTCGAATCTTGATTTCCAACTGAATTATCAAAATCAGGTGTAATTATTCCAACTCCTCGCATTTGTAAACCTGCCTGGATACTTAGACCTAATTTTTCGGTAAAGAAGTAATTGTAATCTGCATGTAATCCTAAAACAGGCTTCAAAAAAGCGGAATCTTTCCAATCATGAAATCCAACCCATGAATTATTGAAGGAAAAACCATAGAGTTTTTGTTGAAGGAACATATTTTTGTTTAATTCGATCTTGGTCGGTGTTACCTGTCCAAAAGTAAATTTACATGCTACAAGGAGTGTGATAAAAAATAATTGTTTCATGTTATAAATTTTTTAAGTCTATGCCAACAACGAAATTCATAAGGTTAATAGCCTCATTAAATTTTCTATTGGCTTGAATGTAGTTTAATTTGTTCTCGATATAACTGCGTTGAAAATCGATGTATTCGTACAATGAAATATTTTTACTTTCGTAGTTCGATTTGGCATTTTTGGCAAGGACCTCCATTTGATCGATTAATTCTAGATTATATGAATTTTTCAATTCTTGGGTTCTTTTAAATGTTTCCACAGCCATTAAAACCTCATTTTTAACTTCCTCCGTTTTGTATTGCAGTAAAAGTGAACTTTGGTCAATTTGAATTTTCGCTTTGGCTATATTGCCTTGATTACGATTGAAAACAGGAATGCCCATTTCAAAAACCATCCCGACGTAGGGTCTAACATGATTTGATCCTTGATCGTGGGGTTGATACCCTAAATTGATGTTGGGTACAATTTCTGATTTCTCCTTCTTTAAAGTTGCTTGATAGAGCGAAATATTCTTTTGAGCAATTTTTAAATCAGGCCTTCCGTTCATTGCTGCACCAACTAGTTTTTCTTCAGATATTTTTGGGTTTAAAAGAGAAAGGTCTTTTTTAGGAAGTAATTTAACCCCTGAACGATAATTCATGAGCATTCTCAATGTTAATTCCAAGGCTAAGAGTTCTTTTTCATTTTCATTGATGTCTGTAAGAATGGTTTGTTTTTCCGCTTTCAACCGCACTAGCTCACTTTCTGAGTTGACACCAAGTTCACTACCTAAGGTGTATTGTTCAATAAGCTTGTCATATTGTGAAGCTGATACAATCAATAAATCGTTTATTTCTTGAAGTTCAATAAATTCATAAAATGCATTGCTGTATTCAAGTACTAATCCGCGCATCACGTCCGAAAGGGCAAAAAGGGCAATTTCCTTCGCTATTTTTGCTTCTTTAATCGCATTAATACGTTTACCGGATACAGAAAAAGAATATTCAATTTGCAGTAATTTTTGATTGGCAAAATTGAAATAATTATTTTCAGCTAAGCTATACATTTCGGCATTCCAAACAAAAAGGGGATTATCCCATAATCGTTTTTGCTGAATTTCTGCTTCTGCAATGTCTAAATTGTAATATTCTGCCATCAAGCGAACATTCTCTTTCAACATTTTTGATTTACCTTCCTCAAAGGTAAAATTTATGGTTTCTGATAATTGTCCTATACCATTTAAGGATATTAATAGGGCAAAATATAAAATTCTAATTTTCATCGGTATTGAGTTTTAAAAGAGTTTGATTCTTGTATTTTTTTCTGTACGACCAGTAATAAATAATTGGGAACGTCAGAAGTGTAAGGATGGTAGCGGTAATGAGCCCTCCAATAATTACAATCGCTAATGGTTTTTGGCTTTCTGACCCAATTCCAGTAGAAAGTGCGGCAGGTAATAACCCAATCGCTGCCATCAAAGCAGTCATAACAACGGGTCGAATTCTACTTTTAACACCTTCTTTTATTGCAGTAGTTAAATCGATTTTATTTTTGAGATTTTTGTTGAAAACAGAGATTAGAATAACTCCATTTTGAACGCATATACCAAACAATGCGATAAATCCAACACCCGCTGAAATCCCAAAATTAACTCCTGTAACATGGAGAGCGAAGATCCCTCCAATTATTGCAAATGGTACGTTTAATAGAACCAATCCAGCATCTTTCATGTTTCCAAATAGGATAAAGAGTAGAATAAAAATACCAATCAAAGAAAGAGGTACTACGTTTGCTAACGTGCTACTTGCTCTTACTTGATTTTCAAATTCACCTGTCCAAACAATTGAATATCCTTTTGGTAATTTTATGTTTTTACTAACATTAGTTTGCGCTTCATTAATGGTACTTCCCAAATCACGTTCGCGAACAGAAAACTTCACACCGATAAAGCGTTTGTTATTATCGCGATAAACAAAGGCAGGTCCCGTTACTTGCTTGATTTCAGCAATTTCACTTAATGGAATTACATTACCACTTTCTGTTGGAATCATGAGTTTCATCATCTTTGCTCTACTGTCTCTAAACTCAATTGGATACCTAATTCGAACATTGAATCGAGATTCTCCCTCATATTTTTCAGTTATGTTTTTTCCACCTATTGCCATTTCTATAACATCTTGGGCATTTTTCATCGTGACGCCATAGACTGCCATTTTTTGTTTATCAAAGTGAACTTGTATTTCTGGTTGACCAATATTTCTTAATATACCTGCGTCCTTAACACCATCCACATTTTTTATATTCGAAAGGATGAGATTAGATAAACTATCAAGTACTTTTAAATCAGGTCCGAAAATTTTAACAGCATTGTTGGCATTCATACCTGCTACTGCCTCTGCTACGTTGTCAATGATTGGTTGTGAATAGTTAAAATTAATTCCCGGGAATTTTTTCATCTTAACGTCCATTTCAGCAATCAAGTCATCGATACTAAGTCCGCTCCTCCATTCATCTTTTGGCTTTAAGTTTACCTGCATTTGAACATAAAAAAAGCCACTTGGGTCCGTACCATCGTTTGATCGACCCGTTTGTGACAGTACACCATTAACTTCTGGAAAAGTATTTAGTTCTGATCTTAATTTATTAACCTGGCGCGTTGTTTCCTCCAAGGAGGTACTCATAGGTAATTTTGCTTCCACCCAGAGTGCTCCTTCATTCAGAGTAGGTAGAAATTCGGTACCCAACCATTTCGTAGAAAATAAACTGAGTAGTAGTATGGATAATGAAATTAACGAGATTTTCAACTGATTTGCAAAAGACCATTCAATTCCTTTTGAAAAAATTGAATCGAAAAATCGAACAATGAAACTGTGTTTTTCCTTCACATTTTTTTTCAGTAATATCGATGAAAGCACAGGCACTAAAGTCAAGGTAAATAGTAATGCTCCTAATAGAGCAAATCCTAGGGTATAGGCAAGTGGTGAGAACATTTTACCTTCCACTTTTTGAAATGCGAAAATGGGTAAAAGAGCAGTAATAATGATAAGTTTAGAGAAAAATACCGCTTTCCCCATTTCAATTCCTGTTTTTCTTATTAATCCAAGCTTTGAAACCTTGTTGAAACGTGCCATACCGAGTTTTTTGGCATGTGCATCTAAAACCACGAAAATCCCTTCTACCATGACGACGGCTCCATCGATGATAATACCAAAATCGACAGCACCTAATGATAGGAGATTGGCACTCATCCCTTTAAAGTAAAGCAGTAAAAAAGCGAATAAAAGCGATAAAGGAATTACTATCGAAACGATAATAGTTGTTCGCCAGTCTGCCATAAAAAGGAAAACGATAACTGTAACAAATACAATTCCTTCAATCAAATTCTTTGAAACTGTTTTGGTACAATATGCCATTAAATTATCCCTATCGTAAAAAGTTACCATTTTTACATCAGAAGGTAAAACGTTCTCATTCAACTCCTCAATTTTTTCCTTTACACGAGCTAATACTTGACTTGGGTTTTCTCCTTTTCTCATGACAATAATTCCTTCAACTACATCGTCCTCCTTGTCTTTTCCAACTTGACCTACGCGTTGTGATCCCGTGATTTTGACATCAGCAAGATGCTTAATTAATAGAGGTGTACCATCAACATTCTTTACTATTGTATTCTCAATATCAGTAACTTGATTTATCAATCCCAAACCTCGAACAACAAAGGCTTGATTGTTTTCAACTACTACATCTCCTCCCACATTTAAATTACTTTTTGATACCGCTTCTTGAAGGTCGAAGACATTAATATCGTATTTAGCTAATTGTGCGGGGTCAGGTTGTATTTCATAAATTTTTTCTTGTCCACCAAATGCAACAATATCAGCAACCCCCGGAACGGATCTGAGTTGTTTGTCAATGGTCCAGTTCTGAATAGTTAATAAATCGATTGAGGTTCTGTTTTTTCCTTTGAGCACATACCTGAATATCTCACCTGTAGGTCCGTAAGGCGGCTGCACGTTAGGCTCAACACCATCAGGCAACTTGACATTGCGTAGCAAGTTGTTGACTTGCTGTCGGGCAAAAAAGTCCTCCACGTCATCTTCAAAAATGATTTTAATGATCGATAAACCAAACATAGTGATTGATCGAACATTGGTTTTTTTCTGAACAGAGTTCATGGCTACCTCAATCGGAATGGAAACAAAGCGTTCTACCTCCTCGGCACTTCGTCCTTTCCAATCGGTAACGATAATTATTTGGGTATTGGTTACATCGGGAAATGCTTCTAATGGAGTATTCAAAAAGCTGAAAACCCCCGCAATGCATAATAAAATAGTCATTGCAAACACCAGCATCTTATTTTTCAATGAAAAAGTAATGATGCCTTTAATGAATTTATTCATAAAAACATGGAATAAAATTAATAAATGGAATTAGTCATTTAAAGCATCGTAGATATACATCTGCTTAGTGGTAATTACTTTTTCACCAGGAGATAAACCACTTGAAATATAAGCGAATTCATCGGTGCTAGAGTATACTTCAACTTGACGAGTTTCAATATTTGTTTTTGAATGATAAATCATCAAAAAGTATTTATTCTTATCAAAAATAAGTGCTTTCTTGTTTACAGAAACCATTTCTGAATTGGTACTATATAATAGTTTACCGGTACAAAACATATGAGGTTTTAAGCCATATCCTGGGTTTTTTAAATATACCCTAGCTTTAATTGTTCTAGTTTCTGGATCAATTATATTTTCGATTCTCTTTACCGTTCCCACTATTGTTGAGTCTGGATTAGATAAAAGTTGAATTCGAATGGATTGACCTTTTTTCACCTTTGAAATGTCCTTTTCATAAATATCAAATGCAATAAATACTTCATCTAATCGAGCAACAGAAAATAAATAATCATTGGCATCTGACCGTATTTGCATATTTGGACCAACCTTTTTCTCAAGAATAAATCCGGCAACTGGAGATTTGATTACGTATTTTCCACCTTCTGTAATTGAATATACTTTATAAACTTCTTTAAGTCTAGCTAATTCGGCTTTTGCAATTTCCAAGTCCTTCTTTGCGTAGGCTAATTCACGTGCAGAACTAAATTTACTTTTATTTAATTCCAATTGAATTTCATATCCTTTTTTCGCCAATTCATATTCATCTTGTGCGGCCAAATATTCTTTTTCGAATTCTCTAGCTTCTCCAGAATTCAAAGTAATCAGTGGTTTATCTAAATCAACTAAATCGCCAATTTCAAAATTCACGTCTATCACTTTTCCACCGATCATTGGGTATACATTAACCAAATTGTTTTCGTCTGGAACAACTTTTCCATTGAGCGATAATTCGCCCATGACAGGTCTTATTTCTGACGCTGAATATTCAATTCCTTTAAGTTGATCATCTGTAAATGTGAACTTACCTTTTTTTTCTTCTTGTTTTTCAGATGAACAAGAAACAAACATCAAGGAACAAATTGTCCCTATAAAAAACATATTATATTTCATGGATTTACTATTTAATAATTACAAGTGCTGACTGTAAGGACAGTAGACTATATGCGGTAATTATTATATAGTTTGTAGAGTTGTGCATCATTAACAGCACAATTAAAGAAGTAAAAATTAGGTTTTTCAACGGTTTCATTGAAAAACACATAAGAACATGATAAGGGAAGTTTAAATAGAAAAAATGAATTTACATTTCTATTTTGAACCGTGGTGACTTGACGCTTGAGAAAGTGACTTTTTAAATCTGTGTGATCATTATTAGCACCACATTTTAAGACTAAATCTTTTCCAAAGAAACCAACAAATGATGAATATGATTCTTTATACGACTCATGTGCATCCGTTGTGGAAGCCTTGGTATTATTTGAAAATACGAAGGTGAAAAATAAAAGAATTATACTTAGTCTTGTTTTCACGGGGGCAAATATAGATGAATTCAATTACATTTCGTGTTAAGTCTTAAAACAATTTGTTCAAATTCAAATTAAAACAATAATTGTATTCCTAAAAAACTAAGGGGTAGCAATTTAATTGGTTGCCCTTTTTTATTAAAATATCCAGCGTTTGTGTTATCCGTCAATGCTTTTGTTTCGAAACGAAAAGTTAAGTGATTTGTCAGGTTATAACGCAATCCTAAACTGAGGCCACTGCAATTGAATCCAGGTGTGCTTGCTTGAACAAGTTGAATATTGTTTGGGTCAATAAAATGTTCAAAGCGACTATTCAAGAATAGATTATCAAGGATTTTAAATTCTCCAGAAAAATTGAACTGACCCCAGGGCAAGAATTTAGTTTCTTTTTGTTGCATTCCTATATATCCACAGCTGAGGAGTTTAACATTTTTCGAAGTGAATATCCAGCTCATTTCCGTAAAAAAACGATACCCAAACAACGGATTTTGGTTGCTTTTTTCATTACCGTGATACGTCGTCCAGCTGACGTAATGTTTATTTTTTGTATATTCCAATTGTGTACCTAATGAAGGTATTTTCTTTTGAAAATCGATGTGTTGCCAACCATTGAGTAGGAATACTGTCAAATTTAAGTGGGTAGAAAGTTTCTTTTTATACCGTGCACCTAGCAGGTAATAAGGCACATATTCTGGTGCTAACCCACGTGTCATGAATGTTTGCTCCCATCCTTTGGCAAATTCATACGTATATGGAGACGAAAAAACACCAATATCAAACCATTCATCCCTATTTTTATTTGGTTTTAAACCCACATACCCTTCGTAAATCCATCTCCAAGATTTTTTTTCTCCTGCATAATTCGAATTCATGTAGCTTCCGAATCCTGGACTAAACTGAAATCGAATTCGATTAGTTGGTTTGTAGCTTATTTCAACAAGTGCTAAATTTATAGTGGGTTCACCAAGGACGTTGTTTGATACATAAAGCGGAATTTGCTTCCTTTCTAAATCGTTGAGCTGCATACCAAAATAATAGTCAATTCCACCATGAATTTGAAGAGATGAATCTAGTTTATGAGATTGGCAATTACCGAATGACAGGTTGAAAAGAAAAAAAACAAGAAAGAAAAAACGCATGAATTAATTAAGGAAAATACGATTAACAACAGGATTTATGGATGTATTAATTAATATAAACAATCCTCCTTTAGCAGTAAGATAAAGTTCAAGTTTGGTGTCAAAAGAATTTAATGTTTTGAATGGGATTTTTTCTCCTGAAACCGAGTAAATTTCAATCATATCAGTTGAGAATTTATCATTAACGAAATTAATTTCAATCAGATTTTCTCCTGTTTGTTTGATGGTAAAATTGTTTTCCTCAAATTCTGGAACTTGAACGGTATTTATTGTGATTAACTGAACTGCTGTATCCGAACCGCACGCCCCAGTACCAACTAACTCAACCGGAAAAACACCATTGTAACCAAAAGTATGCGTAGGACTTTGCTCATTGGAATAAAAATCATCTCCAAAACTCCAACTGTACGTGTTTATGTAGTCTCCAGTTCCTTGAAATTGGATTTCTACTGTATTAGATCCTGTTACATATGTGAAATCAACTTGAGCTAAGGAATCATGATGCTTTAATCGCCAGGTTGAAACACTGTCCAAAACAGTTAAAGCAGCAATATTTTGCAATGTTGTGGCAGTTAGTTGATCTAATCCAGCCAAATAGCTTGCTCCCACAGGACTTTTTTTAAGAATTGAACTATAAAACACACAAGCATTTAAATAGGTCCCAGCTACACTTGGATGGGAGCCATCAGCAGAAAACAAATTGATGGAAGGATAGTTGTCAATAGTATATTTCCAAGCAGGACCAGCAGCGGCTACGCTGGAATGTGAGGAATCGGCAATGCGTAGATAAGCGTCTCTCAAGCGCTTGTTCATTTTGTTGAATGTATTGATAGAATCCCATTGAGGATCACCATTTTGTCTTCCCCAAGTCATGAAATACTGAACCTGCGTGCAGGCTGTATTGGCATAAACAGAATCTGCTAATTGTACAGCATAGGGTAGGGTAGCCGTGTTTACTTGACCATAAGGAAAACTAGCTTCTTGACTTTGACCTTGTAAAATGACATAATCCCAAGGCTGAGCATGTATTTTTTGATAGGTTAGCGGGTCGTTAACATGATTTTGAAACGTAAATCCACCGTTTGTTTTGGAGTCAACGGTTGTAATATCACCTAAAGATAAAGCTAAGTTTTTAAAGGTATTTGGTAAATCATTCGTATAAATATAGCTATTACCAATAAATAAAACCGAAACACTGTCTTGCGCAATGCTCTGGTAAGACATTAAAATTAAGGCTAAACTAAGTAATGTTTTCATATCCTTTTTTATTGTAAATTTAACCTACAATTTTAAATATGCGCTATTTCACTCTTATTTTAATTTCTTTTTTTTCCTCATTCGGTTTTTCTCAATTCCAGTTTAATTTCACGGACAGTTTGCCTGTTATAAAAAATGGGCAAGAGCTTAGTTTGCCATGGGCAGGGGGACTAAATTACGCGCAGGTTTCAGATATTGACGTTGATTTTGATGGGGATATGGATTTGCTGGTATTTGACCGTAGTAATGATCAAATTCGTTTGTTTGAAAACTACCAAGAAAATGGTATCCATTTTTATAAGTTTAATCCACAAGGTTATTTGTTATTTCCGTCTGATATCAGGTATCGTGTTCATTGTATTGATTACAATGGAGATGGTAAGAATGATTTGTTTACATATGGGATTGGAGGGGTGAAGGTTTACAAGAACACAGGGAATAGCTCAACTGGTTTAACATGGGAATTGGCTAAAAATCTACTTTATTCTGATAACTGGGGAACTCAATTGAATTTATATGTAAGCTCTGCTGATATCCCAGCAATCATTGACGTAGATAATGATAGCGATATAGATATTTTAACCTATCACATTAGTGGGGAGTATTTGCAATATCACAAAAACCTAAGTCAAGAATTGTATGGGCACTCTGATTCGTTGGTTTTTCAATTAAAAAATGAATGTTGGGGAGGTTTTAGAGAAGATGTGAATTCGAATTCTGTATTTTTAAATGATCAAACATCTCCTTGCCAATCAGGAAATGTGCCTAATCCTGAATTGAAACCAATAAATCAAGAAAAAGCACATGCTGGTTCGACTGTTCTGGCATTGGATTACGATGGATCAGGAGTCAAAGATTTGATTTTAGGAGATGTGGCTTATCCATCCCTTAATTTATTAATAAATGGTGGGACTTCTGTAAATTCTAATTCATTAATGATTTCAGCTGAACCTAATTTTCCAGCTAATTCAACTCCCGCTTCCATGCAACTATTTCCCGCGGCTTATTGGGTTGATGTAGATTTTGATGGAAAAAAAGATCTATTGGTCGCGCCGAATGCAAAAAATGTATCTGAGAATGAAACAAGTCTATTAAAGTATAAAAATTCATCTACGAATACGAATCCAAATTTTATATACGAAACAAAATCTTTTTTGCAACAAGATATGATTGAGCACGGAACAGGTTCCATTCCGGTACTAGTTGATATTGATAATGACGGCTTGGAGGATTTGTTTGTGGCCAATTTTTTTGCTTACAAGCCGAGTTTATCCAAAGAAAGTAGAATTGCCTATTACAAGAATACGGGTACAATAAATAATCCAATTTTTAATTTCATAGATTCGGATTTTCTTAATTTATCCCAGTCAAATTTAGGATTGAGAATGGTGCCAACCTTTGGAGATCTCGATAATGATGGAAAAAAAGATATGATCATAGGATTGGAAAATGGTTCGGTTAGCTATTATAAAAACACCTCAGCCGGTTCTTTCTTAACTTTTGCTGCACCTGTTCAAAATGTAACTGATAATTTAGGTCAAGTCATTAATGTTGGTCAGTATGCAGCGCCTCAGTTGTTTGATTTAAATTCAGATGGTAAATTAGATTTAATCATTGGAAAGAAAACAGGTGAAATTGTCTATTATGAGAATAACGGAACTGCCTCTGTTCCAATGTTTGAACTTAAGAATCCATTGTTAGGAGGAGTTGATGTTTCAACTTCAATATCTCCGGATGGTTTTAATGTTCCTCATTTTGTTAGGCATTTGGATACAACATATTTATTTGCAGGGTCCCTTTCTGGCGCTATGTATTTTTACAATGAAATTGATAATCATTTACAGGTGGATTCTACATTTAATTTGATTTCGGATAATTTCTTGGGGCAGATGAAAAATATTGGAGGATACAGTGCGTGTGCTATTAGTGATATTGATAACGATAATAAATTGGATTTATTTATTGGGCAAGATTTGGGTGGTTTATTTCATTTGGAGCATGATAGTGCCAGTTCAATTGGATTGGAAGAAGAAGCATTGAACAGCCCTCAAATTCTCATTTATCCCAATCCTTCTGAAGGAATATTCTATATCGAGTTTAGTAACCAGGATGCTAATGTCGAAATTGAAATAGTTACACTTGCTGGTAGCAAACTAGCAGCGTTTAGTACGTCACCGCAAGAGAATTTGATTGATATACGATTCTTACCAAAAGGAATGTATTTTGTACATGTGCCAATTATGGGGAGAACGATTAAAATTAATAAGCAATAAAAAAGCCCTCATAAAATGAAGGCTTACATATTTTGTTAAACAGTAAAAATTACTTTGCAGCAACTGTAAAGTTCTTTTTCTCTCTAATTCTAGCAGATTTACCAGTTCTTTCTCTGAAGTAGAAAATTCTAGCTCTACGAACAGAACCTCTTTTAACAACTGTAATAGCATCAATAAAAGGGGATGTAACTGGGATAATTCTTTCAACCCCAATATTTCCTGACATTTTACGAATAGTAAAAGTCTCTGTTGATCCAGAACCTCTACGTTGAATAACAACTCCTTGAAATTGCTGAACACGTTCTTTGTTTCCTTCTTTAATTTTATAAGATACAATCACAGTATCTCCAGCGCCAAATTTCGGTAAGTTGTTTGCTTCAACTAATTCGTTTTCAATCTCTTTAATTAAATCCATGACCTTTATGATTAAATGACCCTCAACTAAGGGGGTGCAATATTACGAATTTATTGTAAGGAAACAAAATAAAATGGAATATTTTTATTGAAAAAGATAAATTTACAAAATGGCATAATCTTTTCTCTAAATTTAGCTCATTTTAAGTCATTTGCAGATGAAATTTTTTCTTTTTTTAGCGTTTTTATCATTCATGGGGATTTCATTTTCGCAAATCACGAAAGAAAATCAGGAAGAAATTGCATTAGTTTATCCTGATATGCCAGCAGCGTTTCCTGGAGGTGAAGTAGAGCTTTTGAAATTCATTAAAGAAAACCTAAAATATCCGGATTCTTGTATTGCTTTGAAAGCGAAAGGGCGAGTATTATTGAGTTTTGTGGTAGAACTGGACGGAAGCATTACAAATATTGAAGTAGAAAAAAATTTAACAGGATGTGATCAATTTGCAGTTGCTTGTATGGAACTTTTAAGTTCGATGCCTAAGTGGATTCCCGGTGAATCTATGGGGATAAAAGAGCGATTAAAATATAGGTTACCCATTGTTTATAACCCAAATGAGCAATAAATATGAAAACATTCAAAACAGCCTTTTTGGTGGCATTATTAACTTTTGCATTTAGTTCCTTTTCTCAAATTACTCAGGAGAAAGAAATAGAGATTGGGACAATTATCTTTGATAATGAACCACAATTTCCAGGAGGAGGAGATAGTTTAAAAAATTTCTTATTAACCAATACAAAGTATCCAGATACTTGCATTTCATTAAATTCAAAAGGTAAAGTTTTAATGCAATTTTGTATTGAGCCTGATGGAAGTATCACGAATATTAAAGCTTATAGAAACAACACGGGATGTGATCAATTTTCGATAGAATGCATTCGGGTTATTAGCTCAATGCCTAGTTGGTTGCCTATTGAGGAAGATGGGATAAAGAAGAGGTCAATTGTACTTCTTCCTTTTAATTTTAATTAGGAACAATTGTATTAAATTTACTATTAAGATGCGAAACTGCCTTATATTACTCTTTTCTTTGTTTTTAACCTTTGAATCCATTGCTCAAAAAGTGGAAGTTATTACGATTGATGAAGATAGTGTTGTCGAATTTCCAGATATTGAACCTTCTTTTCCTGGTGGTGAATTAGAACTTCAAATATTTATTGCAGAGAATTTAAAATTTCCGGCAGATTGTTTGGACAGCAATTTTTATGGACGAATTGAAATGAAATTCATTGTTGAAAAAGATGGAAGTATTTCAACTATTAAAATAAATGAAAATAAATCAAGTTGTGCTCAGTTGGTCGAGGAAGCGAAAAGAGTTTTAATGTTAATGCCCAAGTGGATTCCGGGAGAAGTACAAGGCGTCAAAAAACGAGTAAGAGTCATTCTGCCGTTGAATATTAAACTAAATTAATTTAATAAAACATTAATTAGGAAATAAATAGTATTGATTTAATCTTTTGGAATTACAAAAACCTTGAAGCGTAATTTCTCTCGTTTTCTTTTAGTGTTTGTCGCAAAATAAATCACTCTATCTTGATAAAAATATTTTCCGCGCGTGTCGAATGAAACTTCGATATATTCACTGTCATTAGGCTGAATTGGCATGGCGGGAAGTATTACATCGGTACAAGTACATTCTGCTTCAAAACCATATATAGTTAATGGAACATCCCCTGAATTTTTAATGGTAAAACGATAGTTCAATTTTTCTCCCTCTATTGTTTTTGGAAACCGTACTACTTTTATTGGCGCATAAAAAACCGCCCGCTGTAAATGTACAGGGGCGGTTATAAGTAGTAATATCGCTGTAATAACGATTTTCAATTTATTAATTGTTGGTTGGAGCACCAGAATTATTAGAAGGAACACCACTGTCAGGAGCTGGTAATACTTCACCTTTAATTCTTACTGTAACGATACCACCCTCAACATTTACTGCGTTAGATGTAATCGTAACTGATTTGTTAATTGCTCCTGGACGATTCGTGTCATATTTCACTTTTATTGATGCAGATGCTCCTGGTGCAATTGGTTCCTTCGGCCACTCAGGAACTGTACATCCACAAGATCCCTTCGCATTTGAAATTACTAATGCTTCATTACCTTCGTTTGTAAATTCAAATGTACAAGCACCATCACCGCCATATTTAACAGTTCCGTAATCATGAACTTCTTTATTAAATTTGATTTTAGCTCCTTTTGACAATTCTACTTGAGCAGTTACGTTTCCTGAGATAAAACTTCCTGCTAAAACAAGACCAAATGATAAAAATAGGTTTTTCATAGTTTTAAAATTTAAATTATATCTTCAAAATTAATCCTTCTATATGTTGAATTGATTATTTTAACACAACATTAACAATTATTTCTTACTAAAATTAATGGGTGTGTCGATCGTTTTCAATCGGTCATTAATTTCTTTTTTTTCATCCGCAGTTGTAGATGGATCCATGAGTAATAAATTATAGTAATATTTGATTTTGGATACATCTCTTCCTTTTATAGCTTGATCATTTAAATAAACTAAATTCTGTATAGTGATTTTTCTGTATTTTGATTTTGGGTATTTTACAAGTAAAGTATCACCATATTTTTCTTGAAGTGAAATGTGTTTTACATGACCGATGGGATATCCTGTTTCGGTTGCGCATATGGCAAATAAACAAGAGTCTGCCTTTGGGTCTGATGGAAATTTATTGTAAAACTCAGTCAATTTTGAAAAATAGGTCATGTAATGAATGTTTTTGGCTCGATTCGAATTTTTCTTTTTGTAAAGAGAATCTTCTGCTACTTTAACATCGTTCCATAGATCTACCTTTGCATTACCTGTTTTTTCTTTTTTAGTTGTTTTTTCTGAGTTGTCGTCATTGTTGCAACCAACTAGGAAAAGGACAAGTGTTATTCCTAAAAGTTTTTTCATTTTTTTACAGGGAATTTCATTTTATAATCAATATCAACAATACCTTTGGATATATTGGTTAATCGTTTTTGTAGTAATTTTCTTTTCAATACGGACAAATGATCTGTGAATAGGACACCTTCAATATGGTCGTATTCGTGTTGAATAATACGTGCGGCATATCCATTAAATGATTCTTCATGGTAATTCCAATTCTCATCATAATAAGTGATATGTATTGTTTCCGGCCTGTAAACATCCTCTCTGATTTTTGGGATAGACAAACAGCCTTCGTTAAATGCCCATTCATCACCTGTTTCATCAATGATTATTGGATTAATAAAAACTTTTTTAAAATCCACTATTCCTTCAGCTCTTGGATCTGGTTCATCCCCCTCTTCATCTGCAAAAGGACTTCCATCAACAATAAATAGACGTATGCTTTTGCCAATTTGTGGAGCAGCCAATCCAACTCCTTTGGCTTTATACATCGTTTCAAACATATTGTCAATCAAGAGAAGTAAATCAGGATAAGATTGATCAATTTCAATTGCGGTCTTTTTTAATACAGGATCGCCATAAGCGACTATCGGAAGTATCATATATCAACTAAATTTTTAGCAAATTTACGTTTTATTTTATTTTTTATTTTCAAAACATTCTTTAAATATGGTTTCTACATTTTTAAGTGTGTTTGAAATATTATTTTTTCGTGCTAACTGCTTGTTTTTCAATAAAAAGATCCTCTTGACCAAAAAAAAGTGATATTTTTTTTAACAAGCTATTGTACATAAGAATAAATATAGTATCTTTGCACCCCCAAAAGTGTGAAAAGTAAAATTATAATAAGATAAAAAGTTTTTATGCCTACAATTCAACAGTTAGTTAGGAAAGGAAGAACATCAGTAGTTAAAAAGAGTAAATCTGCTGCATTAGATTCTTGTCCACAGCGCAAAGGAGTTTGTGTACGTGTTTACACAACCACTCCGAAAAAACCAAACTCTGCAATGCGTAAAGTTGCAAGGGTGCGTTTGACGAATGGTAAAGAGGTGAATGCTTATATAGGTGGTGAAGGTCACAATCTTCAAGAACACTCCCTAGTGTTAGTAAGAGGCGGAAGAGTTAAAGATTTACCAGGTGTAAGATATCATATTGTTCGTGGTGCCGAAGATACTGCAGGTGTTCAGGGTAGAACACAAAGAAGATCCAAGTACGGAACAAAAAGACCTAAACAAAAATAATAATATAGTATTTTTCGCAAGATGAGAAGAAGAAAAGCCAAAAAAATAACGATACTTCCAGATCCAAAGTTTAATGATGTGGTTGTAACAAAGTTCGTTAATAACTTAATGTTAGACGGTAAAAAAAGCCTTGCCTTTAGAATTTTTTATGATGCAATCGAAATTGTAGATAAGAAAATCGAAGATCAAGAAGGTTTAGACGTTTGGCGTAAAGCGGTTGAGAATGTAACGCCCGCTGTTGAGGTCAGAAGCCGTCGTGTGGGTGGAGCTACTTTTCAAATACCAACTCCGGTTAGGGAAGAGAGAAAAGCTTCATTGGCAATGAAATGGTTAATTGGTTACTCTCGTAAAAGAAACGAAAAAACAATGGCTCAAAAACTTGCTTCTGAAATTATTGCTGCTTCAAAAGAAGAAGGTGCAGCATTTAAGAAAAAAGAAGATACTACAAGAATGGCTGAGGCAAATAAAGCGTTTTCACATTTTAGATTTTAATAAGAAATGGCAAGAGATCTTAAATATACAAGAAACATTGGTATCGCTGCTCACATCGATGCTGGTAAAACAACTACAACAGAACGTATTTTGTTTTACGGTGGTGTTAGTCATAAAATAGGTGAAGTACATGATGGTGCTGCAACTATGGACTGGATGGAGCAAGAGCAGGAAAGAGGTATTACCATTACTTCTGCTGCAACTACTTTGAATTGGAATTATCGTGGTCAAGTATACCACATGAATATTATCGATACTCCTGGACACGTAGATTTTACAGTTGAGGTGAATCGTTCTTTACGTGTGTTGGATGGATTAGTTTTCTTGTTTTCTGCTGTTGATGGTGTTGAACCTCAATCTGAAACAAACTGGAGGCTTGCAAATAATTACAATGTTCCAAGAATTGGTTTTGTTAATAAAATGGACCGTCAAGGAGCTGACTTTTTAATGGTTTGTAAGCAAGTCAAAGAAATGTTGGGTAGTCATGCATTACCATTACAATTAAATATTGGTGAAGAAGACAACTTTAAAGGGGTTGTTGACTTAATCAACTTCAAAGGAATCGTTTGGAATGAAGATGATTTCGGTATGACTTTCAAAGAAATTGAAATTCCAGCTGATATTATAGATGATGCTCGTAGATTAAGAAGCGAGTTACTTGAAGCGGTTGCAGAATTTGATGAGACGTTGATGGAAAAATTCTTTGAGGATGAAAATTCATTAACGGAGCGTGAAATACTAAATGCATTGCGTGAAGCTACGATCTCAGGAAAAGTTGTTCCAATGATGTGTGGTTCTTCTTTCAAAAACAAAGGTGTTCAAGCTATGCTTGATATGGTGATGGAAATTTTACCTTCTCCTTTGGATATTGAAGGAATTACGGGTATTAATCCTAAAACTGAGGAAGAGGTTATAAGAAAACCATCATATGATGAGCCATTTGCTGGTTTAGCTTTTAAAATTGCAACAGATCCATTTGTTGGTAGGTTGTGTTTTGTTAGAGCTTATTCTGGTAAATTAGTAGCTGGTTCATATGTTTTGAATACTAGATCTGACAATAAAGAACGTATTTCTCGTATTTTCCAAATGCATGCGAACAAACAAAATCAAATTCCTGAATTAGGTGCTGGAGATATTGGTGCAGTTGTTGGTTTTAAAGATATTAAAACAGGAGATACATTGTGTGCTGAAAATGCGCCAATCATTCTTGAGTCGATGGTCTTCCCTGAGCCTGTAATTGGTTTAGCAATTGAACCAAAAACTCAAGCAGATACTGATAGATTATCAATTGGTTTATCCAAGTTGTCAGAAGAAGATCCTACATTCCGTGTGAATACTGACGAGGAAACTGGTCAAACTATCATCAGTGGAATGGGTGAGTTACACTTAGAGATTATCGTTGATCGTTTGAAAAGAGAATTCAAAGTTGAAGTTAGTCAGGGTGCACCTCAAGTTGCTTACCGTGAAAATATTACTGCTTCAATTGATCACAGAGAGGTTTACAAAAAACAATCTGGTGGTAGAGGTAAATTTGCTGACATTGTTGTTAAAATTTCACCTCAAGATAATGAAGAGAAAGTTGGTTTAGAGTTCATTAATAGCATTAAAGGTGGTAACATTCCTAGAGAGTTTATTCCATCTGTTGAGAAAGGATTCAAAGATTCAATGAAAAATGGTGTCTTAGCTGGTTTCCCTGTAGATGCTATGAAAGTTGAATTAGTAGATGGTTCATTCCATGCGGTCGATTCAGATTCATTATCTTTTGAATTGTGTGCTAAAATGGCATATAGAGCAGCATTGAAAAACTGTCGTCCTGTACTTCTAGAGCCAATTATGAAATTAGAAGTGGTTACGCCAGAGGAGAACATGGGTGATGTTGTAGCTGACTTGAACAGACGTCGTGGTATGATGAAAGGTATGGATGATAGAGCAGGTGCAAAAGTATTGAAAGCTGATGTTCCTTTATCTGAAATGTTTGGATACGTAACGCAATTAAGAACTATCACTTCAGGTCGTGCTAATTCTTCGATGGAGTTCTCACATTATTCGGAGGCACCGAAAAATGTTGCTGATGATGTGGTTTCTAAGGTAAATGGAAAGGTAACAGCTTAATTTAAAAGAAAATGAGCCAAAAAATAAGAATAAAATTAAAATCGTACGATCACAATTTAGTTGATAAGTCTGCGGAGAAAATTGTTAAAACTGTAAAATCAACAGGAGCGGTTGTTAGTGGTCCAATTCCATTGCCAACAAACAAAAAGATTTTTACTGTATTACGTTCTCCACACGTAAATAAGAAAGCACGTGAGCAGTTTGAGTTGAGTTCATATAAAAGATTATTGGATATTTATAGTTCTTCATCTAAAACAGTTGATGCTTTGATGAAACTTGAATTGCCAAGTGGTGTAGATGTTGAAATAAAAGTTTAATTAATAATAACGTAGAAAATGCCAGGAATAATTGGAAAAAAAGTTGGTATGACTAGTATCTACAGTGCCGAGGGTAAGGCATTACCATGCACGATTATAGAGGCTGGTCCTTGTGTTGTAACACAGGTTAAAACAACAGAAAGAGATGGATATGAAGCTATCCAATTGGCGTATGGTACTCGTAAAGAGAAAAATACTCCTAAAGCTCTGATGGGTCACTTCAAAAAAGCAAATACAGAGCCTAAAATGAAATTAGTTGAGTTCGAAGGATTCAACAACTTAGGGTTAGGTGACTTAGTTAATGTTACTGTTTTTGAAGAGGGTGAGTTCGTTGATGTTACAGGTACTTCTAAAGGTAAAGGATTTCAAGGGGTTGTTCGTAGACACAATTTTGGTGGTGTAGGTCAAGCAACACACGGTCAGCATAATAGATTACGTGCTCCAGGTTCAATTGGTGCTTGTTCATATCCTGCAAGAGTATTCAAAGGAATGAGAATGGCAGGTCAAATGGGTAATAAACGAGTGAATCAATCTAATTTACAGATCTTGAAAGTATTAACTGATAGAAATATTATTATAGTAAAAGGATCTATTCCTGGAGCTAAAGGTTCAACTGTAACAATTAAGAAGTAATGGAAACAAAAATATATAATGCTAAAGGAGAAGTTACTTCAGGAAAAGTAACATTATCAGATGATGTTTTTGGAATTACTCCGAATGATCACGCGATTTATTTAGATGTTCGTTTGCATTTAGCGAATCGGCGTCAAGGTACTCACAAGTCAAAAGAAAGAAATGAAATTTCTGGTTCTACCAAGAAATTAAAGAAGCAGAAAGGTACTGGTGGAGCTAGAGCTGGTAGTGTTAAGTCTGGAACTAGAGTAGGTGGTGGTCGTATTTTCGGACCAAGACCTCGTAACTATGAATTTAAATTAAACACAAAAGTTCGACGTTTGGCAAGAAAATCAGCTTTATCATACAAAGTACAAAACGATGCTTTGATGGTATTAGAAGATTTAAATTACGACTTACCGAAAACAAAAGAATTTATTTCATTAGTTTCTTCTTTGAAATTAGATAACGAGAAAGTTTTATTGATTTTAGGTTCTAAAAATGATCAAGTTTACTTATCTGCGCGTAACCTTAGTAAGGTAAAAGTCGTAACTGCTGATTCAGTGAATACTTTCGATGTCTTAAACGCAAAAAAAGTAGTTCTTGCAGTAAGTTCAATTGAGAAATTAGAAACTATTTTGAATTAATAGTAAGATATGAAGACAATAATAAGAAAACCTATCATCACTGAAAAAGCTACTTCTTTAACAGAAAAAAGAAATAGTTATACTTTCGAAGTAGATTTTAAGTGTAATAAATTAGAAATAAAAGGAGCTATCGAGAAATTGTACAATGTACGTGTCACAGACGTTCGTACGATGAATTATGGTGGCGGAGTATCATCTGTGAAATATACCAATAAAGGTATAGTCGAGCAAAAAAGTAAGCAGTGGAAAAAAGCTGTTGTTACGGTTGCAGATGGTCAATTCATTGAATTGTTTAACAATTATTAATTGAGAGATGAGTTTAAAGAAATTTAACCCAATAACACCAGGACAACGTCACAAAGTTGTTATGGAATTGACCGATATTACTGCATCAAAACCAGAGAAAAGTTTATTAGCTTCAAGAAAGAAATCTGGTGGTCGTAATAACACAGGTAAAATGACTATGCGCTACATTGGTGGTGGTCATAAACAAAAATATCGTATTATTGATTTCAAAAGAGATAAACATGGTATTCCTGCTACTGTTAAAACGATTGAATACGATCCGAATAGGACTGCTAATATTGCGTTGCTTTTTTACGCTGATGGTGAAAAACGTTATATCATCGCTCCAAATGGTTTGAAAGTAGGTGATACTGTAGTATCTGGCCCTGGTTCAGCGCCAAATGTTGGTAATACTCTTTTGTTAAAAGATGTTCCACTTGGTACTGTTATACATAATATAGAACTTCAACCTGGTAAAGGTGGTTCAATTGCTAGAGGTGCTGGTACATATGCACAATTGAGTGCTAGAGATGGTAAATATGCTATTGTAAAGTTACCTTCTGGTGAGACTAGAATGATTTTAATTACTTGTTTAGCAACAATTGGTTCTGTATCAAATTCTGAACACAATCTTGAGGTTTCTGGTAAAGCAGGTAGATCGAGATGGTTGGGACGTAGACCGCGTGTTCGTGGTGTAGTTATGAACCCTGTTGATCACCCTATGGGTGGAGGTGAGGGAAGAAATTCCGGAGGACATCCTCGTTCTAGAAATGGTATGCCGGCTAAAGGTTATAAAACTAGAGCTCCAAAAAAACAGTCAAGTAAATTCATTTTAGAGAAAAGAAAATAATAGATAAAGTATGAGTCGTTCCTTAAAAAAACCGCCATTTGTTCATTATAAATTGATGAAAAGAGTTGATGATGCTCAGGCTAGTCAAAGTAAGAGTGTAATCAAAACATGGTCAAGAGCTTCAACTATTACTCCTGAATTTGTAGGTCTAACGTTTGCAGTTCATAATGGAAATAAATTTATTCCTGTTTTTGCTACTGAAAATATGGTAGGTCACAAATTAGGAGAGTTTTCTCCGACAAGAAATTTCAGAGGACACGCTGGAAATAAAAAAGATAAAAAACGATAGAATTAGAACTCATGGGCGCTAGAAAACGTATAAAAGCAGAACAAATTAAAGAACAAAACAAGCAAATTGCATTTGCTAAGTTGAATAATTCTCCAATTGCTCCGCGTAAAATGAGATTAGTTGCTGATTTAATCAGAGGAATGGAAGTTAACAAGGCATTAAATGTTTTACAACATAATGCTAAAGATGCTTCTACAAGCCTTGAAAAATTATTAAGATCAGCTTTGGCTAATTGGGAACAAAAAAATGAAGGTAAAAGTATCGAAGAAGAAAATTTGGTAGTTAAAACTATCCAAGTTGATGGAGGTACTATGCTGAAAAGAATTCAACCAGCTCCGCAAGGTAGAGCTCATAGAATTAGAAAAAGGTCAAACCATGTCACAATCGTAGTTGATAGTGCAATATAAGTAAGAGAAATGGGACAAAAAACAAATCCAATAGGAAATAGGTTAGGTTACATTCATGGATGGGAGTCTAATTGGTATGGAGGTAATGATTATAAAGACAAAATTGTTGAAGATGATCAAATAAGAAAGTACCTTTTTGCTCGTCTTGCTAAAGCTAGCATTGCTAAGGTGATTATTGAAAGAACCTTGAAGTTAATAACAGTCACTATTAATACAGCCAGGCCAGGTGTAATTATAGGTAAAGGTGGCCAGGAAGTGGATAAACTTAAGGAAGAACTTAAAAAAATCACTAAAAAAGAAATTCAAATCAATATTTTTGAAGTAAAACGTCCTGAGTTAGATGCTCGTTTAGTAGCTGACGGTGTGGCTAGACAACTTGAAGCACGTATTTCTTTTAGAAGAGCTATTAAAATGGCTATCGCTTCTACAATGAGAATGGGTGCAGAAGGTATTAAGATAAAAATTTCTGGACGTTTGAATGGTGCTGAAATGGCACGTTCTGAAATGTACAAAGAAGGTAGAATTCCTTTACATACTTTTAGAGCAGATATTGATTATTCACTTTCGGAAGCTCATACAACTTATGGAAGATTAGGTATAAAAGTATGGATTTGTAAGGGTGAGGTGTATGGTAAAAGAGATTTATCGCCAAATGTTGGTGTTTCATCTTCAAATACACAAGGGAATGCGTCCAATGCTGGTAAAAAACCGGCGGGAGGTTTAAGAAGAAAGAAAAAATAATAGAGAATAGTTAATAAGTAGATCATGTTACAACCAAAACGTTCGAAGTTTAGGAGAGTACAAAAAGGCCGAGTTAAAGGTCTTGCTCATAGGGGTTCAACTATAGCATTTGGTACCTTTGGCTTAAAGACACTTGAGTCTGGATGGATAACTTCAAGACAAATAGAGGCATCTCGTATCGCGGTAACTCGTTATATGAAAAGAGAAGGTAAAGTTTGGATCCGAATTTTCCCAGACAAACCGGTAACGTCTAAGCCTGCTGAGGTGAGGATGGGTAAAGGTAAGGGGGCTCCAAGTCATTGGGTTGCCGTTGTTAATCCAGGAAGAATAATGTTTGAAGCAGATGGAGTTTCATATGAAATCGCAAAAGAAGCATTAAGATTAGCTGCACAAAAATTACCAGTAAAGTGTAAATTTGTAGTTCGAAACGATTTTGTTATTCCTATTTAATTAAGTTATCATGAAACAAGAGGAAATTGTAAAGATGTCTACTGAAGACTTAAAAAGCAAAGTAATATCTACCAGTGAGCAATTAGCTTCAATGAAATTTAATCATAAAATGACTCCAATGGAAAATCCGTTGAGAATCCGTGGAATGAGAAGATTGGTAGCTAGAATGAAGACAGAATTAGCAAAACGTTAATCGTTAGAATATAAAAATAAGTAGCTTAAAATGGAAAAGCGAAATTTAAGAAAAGAAAGAGTAGGTATAGTAACAAGCGATAAAATGGAAAAATCTATCGTGGTTGCTGTCGAAAGAAAGGTGAAACATCCTAAATACGGAAAGTTTGTTAAGAAAACAACTAAGTTCGTAGCGCATGATGAGACTAATGACTGTAATGAAGGAGATACTGTCCGTATTATGGAAACACGTCCATTAAGTAAATCCAAAAATTGGAGATTAGTAGAAATTGTGGAACGAGCTAAATAATAATTGAACAATGATACAAGTAGAGTCAAGGCTTTCAGTAGCAGATAATTCAGGAGCTAAAGAAGTTTTATGTATTCGTGTTCTTGGCGGAACAAGAAGACGTTATGCTTCTGTAGGTGATAAGATTGTTGTTGCTGTAAAGAGCGCTATGCCATCTGGAGCTGTGAAGAAAGGAAGTGTAGCTAAAGCTGTTGTAGTTAGAACTACAAAAGAAGTAAGAAGAGCGGACGGTTCATACATCCGTTTTGATGATAACGCGTGCGTTATTTTAAATCAAGCAGGAGAAATGAGAGGAACTCGTATTTTTGGTCCTGTTGCAAGGGAGTTACGTGAAAATAACTATATGAAAATTGTATCATTAGCTCCGGAAGTATTGTAGTTCAGTTTAGAAAGAAGTTATGCAAATTAAATTACACATAAAAGTTGGAGATACTGTTAAGGTTCTTAGTGGTGAATCCAAAGGTCAAGAAGGAAAAATCCTTAAAATCGATCGTTCAAAAATGAGAGCAATTGTGGAAGGTGTTAACATGGTTAAAAAACATGCTAAACCTAGTGCAACTGATCCCCAAGGAGGAATAATTGAAAAAGAAGCTGGTCTTCATATTTCTAACTTGATGGTAGTTATTAATGGTCAACCTACTAAAATTGGAAGGAAGGCAAACGATAAGGGAAATATAGTAAGGTATTCTAAGAAATCAGGGGAGGTGATAAAATAATATGAGTTACGTACCAAGACTTAAAGAAAAGTATAGTTCTGAAATTATTTCAGAATTGACTGAAAAATTCGGTTATAAAACGATCATGCGTGTTCCGAAATTAAAAAAGATTGTTCTAAGCCAAGGGATTGGTGATGCTGTTGCAGATAAAAAGATGATTGATAATGCATTAGCTGATCTATCTCGTATTGCTGGTCAAAAAGCAATCGCAACTTTTTCTAAAAAGGATATCTCTAATTTTAAATTACGTAAAGGTATGCCTATTGGAACAAAAGTTACTTTACGTGGAGAAAGAATGTATGAGTTTTTAGACAGATTGTTGTCTGTTGCATTGCCACGTACAAGAGATTTTAGAGGTATTAGTCCAAAAGGCTTCGATGGAAGAGGTAATTATAATATGGGCGTTACTGAACATATTATTTTCCCAGAAATCGATATCGATAAAGTAAGTAAAATTTTAGGAATGGATATAACTTTTGTTACATCTGCAGATAGCGATGAAGAAGCAAAAGCTTTATTAGATGCGTTTGGTTTTCCTTTTAAAACGAAATAAGAAATGGCTAAAGAATCAATGAAAGCGCGTGAGCGTAAAAGAGAAAGACTTGTTGCACGATATGCTAAGAAAAGAGAAGAGTTGACAAAAGTATTGAAATCAACTGATCCTTCTGAAGAAATTCAAGTTGCTAAATGGGATGCAATGATGAGTTTACAAAAATTACCAGCTAATTCAGCTAAAATTAGATTACATAATCGTTGTGGATTAACTGGTCGACCTCGTGGTTACATGAGAAACTTCGGTATTTCTAGGGTAACTTTTAGAGAAATGGCTTTAGCTGGAAAAATTCCAGGAGTTAAAAAAGCTAGTTGGTAATTAGATAGATTAATAGAATTTAGAATAAAGAAAAATGAACACAGATCCAATTGCAGATTATTTAACAAGAATTCGTAATGCGAGTAGTGCTGGTTTGAAAATGGTTCAAATCCCAGCTTCAAACTTAAAAAAGTCTATGACTGAAATTTTGTTTGATCAAGGTTTTATCTCGAATTACAAGGTTGAAGAAGATGGAAAGCAAGGTTTGATTAAAATTGCCTTGAAATACAACACTACAACTCGTGTTCCAGCTATTACAAGAATTGATAGAATATCAAGACCTGGTTTAAGAAAATATACAGGAACAGATAATTTACCACGTGTATTAAACGGACTAGGGGTTGCTATTATGTCTACTTCAAGAGGTGTAATAACTGATAAAGAAGCACGTAAGTTAAATGTTGGTGGTGAAGTTCTTTGCTACGTTTATTAATAAATAGAGAAAATGTCAAGAATAGGTAAAAATCCAATTGTTGTACCAAAAGGTGTAGAAGTAAAATTCGACAATAATCGTATAACAGTTAAAGGATCAAAGGGAGAGTTATTTCAAGAGATTGACCCTTCTATAGAGGTAAGTATCGATGATGATATCATTACCTTTAAAAGAACATCAGAAATTCCAGAATTCCGTTCAAAACATGGACTATATAGAGCGTTGACTCAAAATATGATAGTTGGTGTTTCAGAAGGGTTTAAAAAGGAACTTGAAGTTGTGGGTGTTGGTTATCGTGCAAATGCTGATGGTCAAAAGTTAGAATTAGCATTAGGTTACTCGCATGCAATAATTCTTGAAGTACCTGCTGAAGTAAAAATTACAACAGTTACTGAAAAAGGTAAGGCTCCAGTCGTTACAATGGAATCTTATGATAAACAATTGTTGGGTCAAGTTGCAGCAAAAATAAGATCTTTTAGAAAACCTGAGCCTTATAAAGGAAAAGGTATTAAATTTGTGGGCGAAGAATTAAGAAGAAAAGCAGGTAAATCTGCTGGTAAAAAATAATAGTTAGTATGGCACTGGATAAAGTAAATAGAAGAATAAAGATTAAGCGAAGAATTCGTAAAAAAGTATTCGGTACGGCAAAATTGCCTCGTTTAACAGTCTTTAGAAGTAATAAGCAAATTTATGCTCAATTAATAGATGATTTAACAGGTACTACTTTAGCTTCAGCTTCTTCATATAAAAATAAGGATGCTCAGAATACTAATAAAGTTACACAAGCTTCCATAGTAGGCAAGTTGGTAGCTGAAAAGGCTAAAAGTGTAGGTCTTGAGACTGTTGTTTTTGATAGAAATGGATATTTGTATCATGGGAGAGTAAAGGCTTTAGCTAATTCGGCACGTGAAGGTGGCCTTAAATTTTAATCGTATATGACAACACAAAATATAAATAAAGTAAAATCAGCCGATATCGAATTAAAAGATAAGTTGGTTGCTGTGAATCGTGTAACTAAAGTTACAAAGGGTGGTAGAACATTTAGTTTTTCAGCAATTGTTGTTGTTGGCGATGAAAATGGTGTAGTAGGTCATGGTTTAGGTAAGGCAAAAGAGGTTACCGAAGCAATTACTAAAGGTATAGATGACGCAAAGAAAAATTTGATTAAGGTTCCAATTTATCGTGGTACAGTTCCTCATTCACAAAAAGGTAAATATGGCGGTGCAAACGTTTTGTTAAAGCCTGCATCTGATGGTACGGGAGTTATTGCAGGAGGTGCAATGCGTGCTGTATTGGAAAGTGTTGGAATTCATAATGTTTTGGCAAAATCTCAAGGTTCATCTAACCCACACAATGTAGTAAAAGCAACAATTGACGCTCTTGCTCAAATGAGAGATGCTGCTTCTGTAGCTCGTCAAAGAGGTATTGCGGTGGATAAAGTATTTAACGGATAATAAACAGTTATGGCAACGATAAAAATCAAACAAGTTAGGAGTACAATTAAAAGTCCAGCTGTACAGAAAGCTACTATAAAAGCACTTGGTTTCCGAAAACTTAATCAAGTGATTGAAAAAGAAGCAACACCACAAATCCTTGGAATGGTTCGTAAGGTGAATCATTTGTTAGAAGTAATATCTGAATAATTAAAAGATAATGAACTTACATAATTTAAAACCTGCAGAAGGTGCAGTAAAGAAAGATAAAAGAATTGGTAGAGGACAAGGTTCTGGTCACGGTGGTACTTCAACACGTGGTCATAAAGGAGCAAAATCTCGTTCTGGTTATAAAACAAAGATAGGTTTTGAAGGAGGTCAAATGCCACTTCAACGTCGTGTTCCTAAATTTGGTTTTAAGAACATCAATCGTGTAGAATATAAAGGAGTTAATTTATCGACTATACAATATTTAATAGATAACAAAAATGTTTCCGAAATCAATTTCGATATTCTGAAGGAGAATGGAATTGTTTCAAGAAATGATTTGGTTAAAATATTGGGTAAAGGTGAATTATCGGCTAAAATAAATATTACAGCTCACAAATTCTCTGCATCAGCGAAAGAATCAATTGAGTCTAAAGGTGGTACTTGTACTGAGATATAATTAAATAGATCCCTTTATACAAAATGAAAAAGTTAGTACAAAATCTAAAGAATATCTGGAAAGTTGAAGAGTTAAGGAAGCGAATTCTCTTAACTTTAGGACTAATTCTTGTTTATAGAGTGGGTTCCTTTATTATTATTCCTGGTGTCGATTATACTGCTCTTTCTGCAGCACAGGCAAAAGGTGATCAGAACGCATTGGAAACTTTGTTGTCTTTATTCTCTGGAGGTGGTTTTACTAATGCATCTGTAATGGCGCTTGGTATTATGCCTTACATTAGTGCTTCAATCATTATGCAACTTCTCGGAATGGCTATACCTGCGGTTCAGAAAATGCAAAATGAAGGTGAGTCTGGTAGAAAACAAATTAACAATTACACAAGAATATTAACAATTATTATTTGTGCATTGCAAGCTCCAAGTTATCTTACATTGTATGTGCAAAATAAAGGTGCTATGCCAGTAGACGCTTCTACTTTTTGGTGGACGCAAACAATTTTGGTTTTAGTTGCTGGTTCAATGTTTGCTGTATGGTTGGGTGAACGTATTACGGAGAAAGGTATAGGTAATGGTATCTCATTACTTATAACAGTAGGTATTTTGTCAAGATTACCTGAATCATTTATTGCGGAGATTGGTATGAACAAATCAAATCTTATTTTGATAGTACTTGAAATAATCGCATTCATGTTAGTTGTTTTATTAACAATATTGATAGTTCAAGGTGTGCGCAAAATTCCTTTGAACACAGCCAAACGCATAGTAGGTGCTCGAGCAGTTGAAGAACAAGGTGCTAGAAATTATTTACCTATTAAAGTTAATGCGAGTGGTGTTATGCCAATAATATTTGCACAAGCAATTATGACTATTCCAATGATGGCATTTTCAAGTATGGTTGCTTCTGAAGGAAATTTTATTCAACGTACTTTGGGAGATATCTACGGAGTAAGTTACAATGTTTTGTTGGCTTTGTTAATTATTGTCTTCACTTATTTTTACACAGCGATTATGATTAATCCTAGAAAAATAGCGGATGATTTGAAACGTAGTGGAGGTTTTATACCAGGTATTAGACCAGGTGAAGAAACAGCTGAATATATTGATTCTCTTGTTTCAAGAATTACTTTCCCTGGATCTTTGTTTTTAGCTTTAATTGCTATTTTGCCTTCAATTGCAAAGCAAGCGGGTGTGAATGATGCATTTGCTTTGTTTTTCGGGGGTACATCTATCTTGATTATGGTTGGGGTTGTTTTAGATACACTACAACAAATTGAGTCATACCTTTTAAATCGTCACATGGATGGTTTGATGGAAGGAACAAGGATTAAAGGTAGAAGAAATCAAAACGAATTATCTGGATTTTAATTATGGCAAAGCAATCATCAATTGAACAAGATGGGGTAATTCTTGAAGCCTTGCCAAATGCAATGTTTAAAGTTCAGCTTGAGAATGGGCATGTAATTATTGCTCACATATCAGGTAAAATGAGAATGTTTTATATTAAAATATTACCTGGAGATAGAGTAAAGGTAGAAATGTCACCTTATGACTTAACAAAAGGTAGAATTTCATTTAGATACAAATAAAAAAAAAGATGAAAGTAAGAGCATCAGTTAAAAAAAGAACAGCGGATTGCAAAATTGTAAAACGCAAAGGAAGAGTTTATATTATTAACAAAAAGAACCCAAAACTGAAGCAACGTCAGGGATAAAATTATTTTTAGTATGGCACGTATAGCGGGAATAGATTTACCGAAAAACAAAAGAGGAGTTATAGGATTAACTTATATCTTCGGAATTGGAAGAAGTACTTCCAAAAAAATATTGAATGACAACAATATTGATGAGAATATCAAAGTTCAAGATTGGAATGATGATCAATTGTCTGCAATTAGAAATTCAATTAATGAAGTTAAAACAGAAGGGCAATTACGTTCTGAGATTCAATTGAATATTAAGCGTTTAATGGATATTGGTTGTCAACGTGGAATTAGACATAGAGCTGGATTACCTTTACGTGGTCAACGAACTAAAAATAATTCTAGAACTAGAAAAGGAAGACGTAAAACTGTTGCAAATAAGAAAAAAGCTACTAAATAATAAATAGTTGAGATGGCTAAGACAAATCAGAAGAAAAGAAAAAATGTAAAGGTTGATGCTGCTGGTGAAGCGCATATACAAGCAACATTCAATAATGTAATTATTTCATTAACCAATGGTGGTGGTCAAGTTATTTCTTGGTCTTCAGCAGGTAAAATGGGATTTAAAGGTTCTAAGAAAAATACACCATATGCAGCTCAAGTTGCTGCAGAGGATGCTGCGAAAGAAGCTCATGATTTTGGGTTACGTAGAGTTCGTGTATATGTTAAAGGTCCTGGTGCAGGTAGAGAATCTGCAATTAGAGCGATTCACAATACTGGTATAGAGGTAACTGAGATAATTGATGTTACTCCACTTCCTCATAATGGTTGTCGTCCACCAAAGAAACGAAGAGTTTAATTTTTATTTTATAACCAGGGAGAGTTTGCTATCGAAGGATTGCCTTAATTCATAGTTCTCCCACAAAATTTATAGTATGGCAAGATATAGAGGTCCCAAAACCAAAATTGCAAGACGTTTTCGTGAAGCAATTTTTGGTCCAGATAAAGCACTGGAAAAAAGAAATTATGGACCAGGACAACATGGTCCTGCAAAACGAAGAGGTTCTAAACAATCTGAGTATGCAATTCAATTAGGTGAAAAACAAAAAGCTAAATATACTTATGGTATTTTAGAGCGTCAATTTAGAAATTTATTTGACAAAGCTTCACGTATGAAAGGTATTACTGGTGAAAACTTACTTTCTTTGTGTGAGTCAAGATTGGATAATACAGTTTACAGATTAGGTGTAGCTCCAACTCGTCGAGGTGCGCGTCAATTAGTTTCCCATAAACACATAACTGTTAATGGCGATGTAGTTAACATTCCTTCTTACACATTAAAAGTAGGAGATGTAGTTGGGGTTAGAGAAAAATCTAAGTCATTGGAGAATATTACTTCTTCATTGAATTCTAATAATAAGAAGTTTGACTGGTTAGATTGGGATTCGGCAACAATGGCTGGTAAAATGATTGCAGTACCTGCAAGAGAAATGATTCCTGAAAACATTAAGGAACAACTAATCGTCGAATTATATTCAAAATAATAAATTATTTCGCTTTGTTATGGCAATTTTAGATTTTCAAAAACCAGATAAGGTTGTTCTTGTACACTCTGATGAACGTGAAGGACAATTTGAATTCCGTCCTCTTGAACCAGGTTATGGAATTACTGTAGGAAACTCACTGAGAAGAATTTTACTTTCTTCTTTAGAGGGGTTTGCTATTGCTTCTGTCAAAATAGAAGGGGTAGATCATGAGTTTTCAACATTGAAAGGTGTTGTGGAAGATATGACCGAAATTATTTTGAATTTAAAACAAGTTCGTTTTAAACAACAAATAGAGGGAACTAATACTGAAACAGTTATTGTTTCAATTTCAGGTCAAAAGCAATTAACGGCTGGTGATCTTGGTAAGTTCACGTCTGCATTTCAAGTTCTTAACACAGATCTAGTGATTTGTAATATGGAACCTAGTGTAAAATTGAACATAGAACTTACGATAGTTAAAGGTAGAGGTTATGTTCCAGCTGAGGAGAATAAAAATCCAGACGCAACTTTCGGTACAATAGCTGTAGATTCAATTTTTACACCAATCGTAAATGTAAAGTATGCTGTTGAAAACTTTCGAGTAGAGCAAAAAACGGATTATGAAAAATTAGTTTTTGATATTAAAACAGATGGATCAATTCAACCGAAAGATGCTTTAAAAGAAGCGGCTAAGATTTTAATTCATCACTTTATGTTATTTTCAGATGAAAGAATTTCAATTGAAAATGAATCTAAATCTGATGGTGAAGAATTTGATGAGTCATCTTTACACATGCGTCAGTTATTGAAAACAAAACTTGTTGATATGGATTTATCCGTACGTGCATTGAATTGTTTGAAAGCTGCAGAAGTAGATACATTAGGTGAATTGGTTGCGTTTGCTAAATCCGATTTATTGAAATTTAGAAATTTCGGTAAAAAATCCTTAACTGAGCTTGAAGAGCTAGTTGATAATAAAGGGCTTACATTTGGTATGAACGTGGCTAAGTATAAATTAGACATGGATTAAGAAAAAGAAATCATGAGACACGGAGATAAAGTAAATAATTTAGGTAGAAAATCATCGCACAGAAAAGCAATGATTTCCAATATGGCATGTTCTTTAATTCGACATAAAAGAATTAATACTACAGTTGCTAAAGCAAAGGCATTAAGAGTTTTTGTAGAACCGATTTTAACAAAATCAAAGAAAGATTCAACGCATTCAAGAAGGGTTGTTTTCTCTTACTTACAAGATAAAGAGATAGTTACAGAACTTTTTAGAGAGATTGCTCCCAAAATTGCTGAAAGAAATGGTGGTTATACGCGAATTTTAAAAACCGGATACAGATTAGGGGACAATGCTGAAATGTGTATGATTGAATTAGTGGATTATAATGAGTTATACACTAATGACTCTAGTAAGAAAACTACTCGTCGTTCAAGAAGAGGCGGAGTTAAAAAATCAACGGATTCAGTGGAAAATGTTGTTGAATCAACAGATACTGAATCATCTGAAGAATCGCATACATCTGAGGAAGTACTAGAGGTAGAAGACGCTGTTGTAGTAGAAGAAAAAGTTGATTCTGATATGGATG